>OGZM01000550.1_pt1 | contig 45074 bp, 60 predicted proteins | sample 1576821 | NCBI WGS metagenome assembly OGZM01 (sample SAMEA3541491, study PRJEB24748) | human gut metagenome | biome: human gut; feature: human-associated habitat; material: faeces | place: China | collected 2012
TTGTACGGAATAGTTATACAGAGGGGGATTAGAGGCTGTAGGGCATAATACCAAGGCTCTAAAGCTTTATAATTATTCCAATAACGCGGATCAGGTCAGTGCGGATGGGTATACAGGAAAGACATTGGAACAATATGCAAGGTTTATCCGCGATAATCGTGGTTATAGAGAAAATTTTTCTTTTGTTACAACACCTACGCTCTCTACAGAACTTCCTGTTGAAATCAATGCAACCTACGTGTGTCGGGTAAATATGATCTATATCCAGGGCGATGATTACAGATGTCAATTGATTCCGTTATGGTCAAACAATGCAGATACCTATTACTGTTCTATGAATCTTTATTCTGACAAAATTTCAGGATGGATTAAAAAATAAATTTCTTAATTAATTGCTTTCCAGTTTGTAACCATCCCGTTACTCTTACTGTATAGATATAATGTTGTATCTCCTTTAGGGATGGCTAATGACGTTATAAAGTTAGACCAATTTCCTACAGTGATGGCAACACCTTCTGATGCCTGCGTGATCCCGGCTTTATATGGTGTGTTGGCACTGTTAGCATCATAATACAACAGCCGCCCACCTCCCTGAGCTTCCAAGATATCGGAACTGTATGTTGGGATTCCTTGCTGTTTTGCCGTTTTTGAGAGCTTGGTATTGAACACAGATGGGAAAATGCATAGATAGAAATTGCGTATGAATTTTTATACTGATGTGCTCAATACCAACACGTCAAAAATTGGTCACACTCATGATGAGAGATACTACACGGAGGAAGAAATCGAAAACAAGTTATATTGGAAAGCAATAGGCGAAGAAATATCCTTATACCCTGAGTCTGTTAATACCGATGTCTATTATCAGAACGATAAACTTAAATCTGCGAAAGAACTTCTGATTTATCATAGTAATTTCGGATGTATATACATCCCCAATATCAATCAATATGTAGTACAAACACAGATCCGATCAGAATATTTCTGGGTTACTGTATCTGTATCATTTCAAAAAGACGAAGGCCGAATCGCATATAAAATTATCGCTAAAGGGAGTTCGGAAAATTTTTCATCTAATAGGATTGTGGGTGTGGCTTATAGATAATAGCAGCTTAAACGGGCATCCCTTTATTTTTTGCTTGTTTTTGATTACATATTATTCAGTGGCTATTATCTTAGTAGTACTGTCATTTATAAGCAGTTTCAATTTCATATCAGTGTCCAAGTAGAGCACCGCACCACCAGTTTTATGGCAATCTAAAAATATTCCTGGTCTGGAGGATGGGTTAATATCCGTACGCGCCCGTATAGTGATCGCAGAATTACCTGATCCAGCACCGAAATTACCTGATTCAAGGAACTGCATGGCACTAAAAACATTGGATTCATCTTTTTTAGAGGCCTTGGTATTGAGCACATCAAGCAACCCCTTAAGTTCCTTACCCATAGGCCCTGACAATACAGTACTTTCATCTGTTGCCAGCAGGTGATTGACAATCTTACTTTTCATAATGTAATCTGCCAGCTTCTCTGTCAAAACAGTATTCAGTTTTTCGTTGCTGACCAATTCATTCACGATTTTTTCAGCTACTGCATCAAATAGCTCCTGGCTCATTACGGTACTGCCGCTGTCACCCATAATCCCATGTGTATCTATCACCGGCAGATTACTGGCCTTAAAAGTTTCCTTGGTGATAATACTTCCCGGAGTGACTGCAGCAGTCACTTTTTCCACGGTTCCGATCAACACATACAGGGTAAATTCTGCATATTTGGTCCGGTTGGCTGATCCGTTGGCATATATGTAAGTGGGATCGGTAGAGATGTCCATATATGCATACAGGATCTCTCCCTCATCTGGGTCTGTCGCATACAATCCTACCTCTGTGAGCAGGAACCCTTCTTCTACCTGATCACTGCTGACCTGCATGGTAACGTATGCCTTATCTTCCTGGGTACCATAATCCGCAATCTCGGCATCCATTTTATAGGACGATAATGAAATCATTGAATCTGGGGAATAACCCTCTGGCGGCTTCCCTGTCCCTACAGCCGCACGGCTGAAGGAAAGCGTCCCTTTTGCTGCAACAAGTTTCGTAATAAGGTTTAATCCCTTACGGGTTATAAATGTGCCTGTCGCCTGAATTGTATTTTCATTGGCCATACCTATACCTCCGGATAAATAATCATCTTACTGTATGTACAAATCCCTCCCTGCACAGTTACACCTGCAGTTCCTTTCTGGGTCCCGTTTACTTCCTGTGGATATGCTGTATATCTGATCCGGTCACCGCTTCCAGCACCAGCATATAGGTGCCTCAATCCCAAATACCTCTGAAGAAATTCATGGATTACTTTCAGATGTGCCGGAATATACATCAGTATCCTCTTTTCCTGTTCCAGATCTGGTTTTTGTGCATCAAAATAGTACCGGATCGTGATCGTAAGGTGTTCTGCATCCTCCAGAATCTCACAATCCCATCCTGTGATCTGTTTAATTTTGGCTTTTAAATTAGGGATATTCATAACTACTTCACTTAATAGTTCCATCCTTCCCCGCAGCCACTCTGCCAGATCAAAAATCACATCCAGATATGCCTGCTCTGCCTGGAGCAGGTCCTCCATCTGCGGGATCCGTGTTTTGATCTTTGGCAGCATTGTTTCACTGGTTAACATTAAGTGTCAGTCCTTTCAACTTGAAAAATTGGCTGTAAGTTGCTGTAAGTGAGTCTTTCTGGTCGTTGACCGTATAATCCACGATCTCTTTCACGCCCTGGATCCCGCCTATGATCAGGCCAATCCGGTGATAATTAAGTACCGTTCCTTCCTGACCGGAAAAAGCCACCTCGGACAGATACTCTGATATGGCTTTCTGTACCTGGGTCTGTATCCCGCCGATTTCTATTCCGTCCTGCAGCTCCACAATGCCCTGGATGGTAACCTCCACCGCTTCTGCTGCGCGGATAATGGGCTTGGCGCCAACTGGGCGCTGGGTTTTTATATATTCCTCCACCAAATGGATTGTTTCCTCTGATGGGGCGGTAGCTTCCGGCGTGATCAACGCTACATACACAACTCCGGATCCATCCCGGACTCCGTAGGCCCTGGCATTTCCCACCACTTTTTTCCCACTGGAATCTTCCACCTGTTTTGCCCAGAATACATAATGGTTTTCATTTCCAGAGGTCACAACCTGCTCAATCTGTTTATCAATTTCATCCCATAATGGCCGTATCAGCATCCCATTATACATGGCCAATACTTCTGATACCGCCTGAAGGTTATCCATTGTAAAGCTGCCTTCGATCCGGCTGTCTTCATTCCGCAGATTTTTCTTCAGCTCCTCCAGGATTTCTGATGCTGTCCATTCCATCACACCACCGCCATTTCATAAATAAACTGATCTGTTCCATAGATGGTCCGGCACTGGAAGGTTACCTGTATGCCAGACTGCAAAGGTTCAAAATCAAAATCCGATAATTCCTCAATATACGGATTACACATCAGGGCCTCCGTGATATACCGTTCCAGCTCCATCCGGGTTACATCATCACTCAGGGGCTGCCCCATCAGCTTATCTTCAATTTCACTTCCAAACGCCCGGTCATAAGCTATGTAACGGTACCGGGCTGTCCCCAATGCAAAATAGATCCAGATCCGGAGCGCTTCATTCCCTTCCACCAGATATGTGTTTCCATCTTTAAGCTTCAGGCACTGGTTTTCAAAGTCATACGCATATTCCCGAAACATGGGAAGATCCTTATTCACCTCTAATGCCACATCTGGATTTATAAATGGAAAAACTCCCATAGTATTACACCACCTTGCATATTACATAAAACGATGTTCCAATCTGCGCCGCCAGAACCAAATCCCCTGCCTGTGCGCTGCAGTCTGGGTTCTGGTGGATATTGTGCGAAAATATCTGTCCCCCAATCCGGATGGCATTCGGGGATACATATTCTGCGCACAATAGTCCCCCCGTTTCTGCGGCCTGCTGGTTTCTCAGTTTTTTTGCAAGCTTTCCTGTATACTCTCCCATCTCATTTCTCCTCATCTTTTTTCGGCTTTTCTATTTCAATCTCATCCATCAAGTTCTGAAATGATAATGTCAGGGACATGGCAGATTCTCCATTCGCATAGGTATGGCTGTCGCTTTCGATATAAAAGCGTCCGAGCAGTCCTGTTTCATGCTCCTGCACCAATACCGCATAGCCGGAAACCGCCCGGATATCATCCGGAAGCCCGGTCACAGATGCCGTAGGCTCACTGCCCTTCAGCATATTTTTAGCCTCCGCCTCCGCATCCTTATCCTCCTCTTTCTGAAGGATTTCCTGGATCGTCCCATAAGCGGCCTGGCTTTCCAGGTCTTCCACTGTGCCAATCACAGCACCCTTTTTATCGGTGATTAAAACCTTATTAACCAGGTTTTTAAGGGTTGTTTTATAAGACGCTCCAGATAGATTGGCATCCCCTGTAAGGATCACGCCGCTGTCCTGTCCTTTTTCGATCACGGACACCTGGCTGACCCGTTCCATCACAAGCTGATATACCTTTCCATTCTGCCGTGCAGCCGCTGTATAGGAGGACTGTATGATCTGATAACCCGTCTTTTTCACACAGGGGTTAGTGATTGTAATCCCTGTTGCCGCCATTGTACCGGCTGATATTCCCAGGGCTGCACACACATCTCTGGCTATGTCCTCCGGGGTTCCATAATAATCTTTGGTTATTTTCGATTTGTTAATATAAAAAAGCAGGTCATACGCCAGATAGCGGATCTGGTTGCTTCCTGCTGTTTTATCTATATCAAAAATAATCCCGCCAAAGATGCAGGTTCCTGATGGATCCTGAAGCAGAACCTGATCCCCTTCATTTACTGCTGCAGCAGGAAAATTTTTATCCAGTACATTCTGGGCAACTGTAAATTCCAGCTTCCGGGATATCTGTCCGGAATCGCCTCCCCAGGTAATGGATTCTACCAGTTCGCTCAGATCCCTGTCTTTAACCAATAGTTTCATTCCTTCCACCTCCTATGGGATCGTCAATACCGTTCCCGGATAGATCCACCAGCCGTTATTGCTGCTGCTTTTTCCATGTTTTTTCGCTGCTTCTTCAATCACAGCGCTGTTTGCCGCATAAATCTGGGTATTCTGGCTTCCATTCCCGTAATACTTTTTCGCGATCCCCCATAGTGTATCCCCGCCCCCTACTGTATGGGTCTTAGCGGGGACGGCTTCATCCGGCCGCTGTTTTAAGCCATTATCTTGTACCTGAAGGGGGACTGCTACGGTCGGGACCGTCAATGTCCGGTATTCTGACAGCTCCAGTGTATAGTAGACATCATCGCTGCCTTCTTTTACCTTAAACGTACATTTATCAATCAGCATGGCCAGATTGATACCCATGTCTGTGATGATCAGCCGTTTGACTTCCTTATTTTCTTTCCAGTTTTCAATCTTAGCCCGGTATTTTCCGGGTGTCCGGTCTGCATAATGGTAAAATGGTGATTTACGGCCCGGAAAAAAAGAAGAAAGGGTTACTGTGGTGATATCCCTGTTTCCTTTCAGATTGATGCCTCCCATATTCAAAAGGGTCATGCGCTTATTAAGCTGAGGCATAACCACATCCAGCTCTGCCGGATTGATCGGCAGCACCATATCTCCCAGTTTTATCTTCCTGCTTTTTCCCATGGCCGTTCCTCCCATTATGCTGTATTATCAAGTTCCTCAATAATTTTTTTCGCTGTACGCTCTGCAATTTCATCAATGTCACCGTCACTGCGGACCGTCACATGATCTGCAATCTTCTGGATCGTCAGCGATATCTGCGTTCCATTCCTGTCTGTTCCCCGCCCTGATCCGGCTAATCCCCGGCTCATTACAGGCTGCTGGTACAGCTGGATGATGTTGCTGTCTTTTCTGGCAGCCCACGCTACACTCTCCTTTGACGGCAGGATTCTGGTCCCGCGCGGAAGGTCGATCAGCTCTGGTCCCTGTTCGCCAACCCATGTCGGGCCGCCACGCCAGTGGTTATCTCCCCGTGCATTCTTCCCTGGGCTTCCTCCCTTGCTTCCGCCTCCACCGTTTCCTTCGCCTCCGCCACCGTCTCCGGTTACGAGGTCTTTCACCTTATTCCAAGCTCCGGCAAGCAGGTCTGCACCTTTTCCGATCGTATCAAAGATTGGTTCCAGGACATCCCAGACACCGCTGATCACACGCTGGATTCCGGGCCATACCCGCTGCACCACGCTAAAGACCATCTCAAACGTAGTGACTAAAAGATCCATGATCGGGCTGATGATCCCCCAGGCAGTCGAAAGTACCTCCGCGATGGCCGGTTCTGCCGTTGCAATAACCGAATGGATGAAATCGGACCGCTCTGCAAGGAATGACACCACTCCTCCGATCTTTTCCGCAATCCCGGACATGATGGTTGTAATAACTGGTGCCACTGCCGAAATAGCTGACCCAATCCCACCAGCTACTGCCCCGATGATACCTGCTGCCTGCTGGATGGTTGGAACAAGGGTCATGATAACCGGGCCGATGCCGGACATGGCAGTTGTTACCGCCGGAGCAATCTGGCTAAACCCTGATGAAATACTACTCACAAAGCTGGATGCCACAGGAAGGGCTGTTGATGCCAGGCTGCTGATGACCGGGCCTACCTGGTTGAACGCTGATCTGGCTGCACCGATCCCCTTGCTCAGATTCTGCCCAAACGATGCGGACAGCTTCTGGATCACCGGCTGGGTCTTGTCGATCATGGAAATGGTATCTGATAAAACAGGCTTTAACTGTTCAACAATACCAAGGCCAAAATCGGCAGCATTGCTTTTCAGTTTTCCTGTAATGGTGGATACCAGGCCTGCTCCGGATCCCGCAAGCTTTCCTGCAGCACCTCCGAAAAAGCTCTCAAGATCTCCCGATACGCCGGAAAAGCCCTTTTTCTTAAATTCATCTGCCGAAACTTTAAAGCCGAATTCCTTTAAGCGCTCTGTCTCTCCGACTTTCAGATCTCCCAGAGCTTCCATGGCGTCCATCAGCGTCTTGGTTCCGCCGCTGGCAGCAGCCATATCCTCCGCCAGCTTTACCATATCCATAGCCGAGGATGTGTCGCCTCCAGCCAATGATACGGCCCTGGATCCGGCCTGGATTACTTCTCCGGTTTCAAATGGTGTTGCATTGGCATTGCTCCGCAGCTGTTCAATATAGGACTGGGACTGGGCTTTGACATCATCCTGTGACAGCGCTTTATTGGTTGCCCCAATAAAATGCTCAATGGAGATCTGCTGCTGTTCCAGCTGCATACCGGCACTGACCGATCCTCCCAGTGCCATCGTCCCTGCAGCAGCTGCGACCCCGACCGGTATCATAGCCTTCCTGGCAATTCTCCCCAGCTTTCCGGCAATCCCTTTGATCGCACCGCTGGCCTTATCCACCACCTTGATTACAGGCGATGCCACTTTCCGCCCCAGGCTTGTCAATGCCCTGGCAGTTCCTTTTACCGTTTTGGACGCCAGGTCTTTCGCCTTTAATACTGCAGTGACTGCTTTATTCTTTTTTACAACAGACAGTGCGCTTCCGACCCCTTTTATGACCTTAGTGGCCGTATCCTTTGCTTTCAGGGTCATTGTGACCGGTTTTGTCTTTTTGGCCGCGTCAGCCACGCTTTTCATTTTGCGTTTTGCGTCTGACACATCCGCTTTTATCTTTCGGGGCTTATCCCAGACACTTTTAAGGACGCTGGCAGTCTGCTTGGTATCTGAACGTAGCTTGCTCTGCTCACTGCGGATATTTTTTAATGTAGCGCTGGCGTTATCCCGGATACTGATACTTCCAGTAACTCCAGCCATCTCCTACCTCCTCTGTAACAGCAGCTTCAACAGTTCAGCCCGGTCATCCAGGGCTTTACGCATTGAAGCCACGAAAAAAAGCCTCTGTTCAAGGCTTTGTGACAAAAGATACTCAGGGGTAAATCCTTTCTGGATGTAATAGCTCAAAAACTCTGCCTCCCCATCCAGCTCGATCAGTTTTTTAAATTTTCAGTAATGACTTCAATTTTATTTTTTCCGGTCACACCGGATAATTCCATGATCTTGTCTGCCAGCTGGCGGATCTCATAAATCTCAAACATATCCACCACATCCACATACTCTGTGATTTTTCCGGCTTCTTTCATCTTGCTGGCAATCTCCCGCAGATCCGGCTCCACCGTTGCAATATAGACCGAATATTTATCCCCTGCATAAATATCATCTGAGGTATCCATCTCTGTTACTTCTGCGATCTCGCTGTTCCTCAGGCCACGGATCCGGATGGCTTCTCCTATGCTTGGCACTTTTACAAGGCAGGTCCTCAGTGTCTTTTTCTCTTCCAGACGTTTTTCTGCTTTTGCTAAAAACTGATTAAAAATAACCTGTTTTTCTTTTTCCATTATGGTATCCTCCGATTTTATTTAATTTCATCCAGGTTCTTAAGATCGCTTGGCGTAAATCCAAACTCCCATTCTTCCTGAATGGGGGTTCCCGTTTCCCAATTGATCACCGGGATGGTATTCCACCAGACATTATCCGTGCTCCAGCGTTCTATCTGTCCGTTCACCGCATCCGGGTCTTTGAGTTTTGAAATGATCTGGCAGCGCAGATCTTCCCCCGCACACAGCCGTTCCAACACCGCCCTGGCACGGGTATACACCTTTTTGATTGACAGGGTGCCGCTTCCTTTCATTCCGGTCAGCTTACTGTCCACATCGATCCCGATCTGGACATCCTCCCGGTTTGTTTCTACTTTCTGCTCAATCTTCTGCAGAACAAACACCTTTTCACCGTCCACCCATACCTCTCCCCAGGTTCCGGCCAGTGTCTTATTTCCTCTTAATCCTGCCATAACTGTCTCCTTACATATTCACGGTCATCTGCAGATCTTCCATGGCATCCACAAACTTCACGTTTGATACAATAAAGACCTGTGAGCCTGTATTGGCCGTCAGGATCTCCGTTTCTGTCATCTGTGATATGTCTTGCCCTTTTTCCTGCAGGTACTTTTTCTGGGCTTCTGCATCCACCGCTGCTGTATTTCCATATCCCGCATCCAGCACATCTCCCGCCAGCTCTGCCTGATATGCCTGGACAGCTGCAACAAACATCTGCTTATGGTCATAGTCATTGACATATTTCCCAACATAGCTGTCAGTAAACGTGTTGCGGATATCATCCTGGTACAGGTCCATCCCTTCCACGATCTTGATTTTCTGCATATCCCCTGTTTTCTCTCCGGAAAGGGTAGTCAGGCTGTTAACGCCGCGTCCGATCTTATACTTTTCGCCATCATACACGATGATCAGTTCCCCAGCCTTGATCCGGGCATCCGGATCGGACGGGCAGTCCGCTCCCAGAATATCGCTTAACACATAGTAAGTACTGGATCTGGACAGCGGAAGCCCTGCCAAAACCCCGGCGATCCGTGCACAATACTCCTTTGCACTATGGGTTTTCCCGGTAATAGAAGACTGGATCTTGTCTGTCGTCAGATTGATGATCCCCTCATGGTCGCTGGCACTGGACGACAGCACTGCCTTAAAGGTCTTATGCGATTCATTCCGCATTTCTTTGATCCAGGCAGTCAGTGTTGTTTTGTCATCCTCCTCAATCTCCGGATAGCACAGATAGTTCCATCGCAGGTACATCAGCTCCTTCAGGGCGGACGACAGGTTGGCAGAAGCCGTTTTCTCCCTCAGGGCAATCACACGCACCGGGCCGCCTGCAAAGATCAGCTTCAGAAAACCATAATTGGCTTCTGTCCAGTGCTCAAAATCAATGTCAATCACGCTTTCATAGGTGGACATCCTCTGTCCGCCCTCTGTATCATCTTTTAAGATACAGGCCACGATCCCCCTCTCGCTTCGTTCGATCGCGGAAGATGCAAGGCCTTTAAAAATAATGGTAATGTTCGGTAATCCTAATGCCATATGTCTATCCCCTTTCCATCTCTGTCTGAAGTTCTTCTATCACCGGGACTTCTTCCGGTTCATCTGATACCAGGAATGTCAGTGGGAACGTCAAATGCAGCAGTCTGCCGCTTATATTGGACTGGAGGCGTGTAACCGTAATCCGGCGCTGTTCTCCCCCGTATTCAAACGGGAAAACCGGACGGAACACGCGGTCCAGTTCGATTGCCTTTTCCCCATATTTCCAGATACACTCCTCTGGATCATGGTAATCAATGGCTACGGTCACAGCTACTTCTGTCTGGTCCGGCCCCATTGTAGTAAACGATGTCGGGATCACTTCCACAAAATACCAGGGATCCTTCCCTTCGTTTGCTTCCTCTCCCTGTGTGCGCATGATCTCCTCCGCATATACGTCGGTCTCTGGCTCATGCTGCCTTAAAAGATAGATTGCTGACTGTTTTACCGTCTGTAAAATGTTCTGGTCCACACTGGCCTCCTAAACAATATCGTGTGTGTTTAAAAATTCATTCAGCCACTCCCTCAAAAATCCAGGAAGCACCGTTTCCAGCTCCTGCAGGGAAAGCTCCATCATGTGTGCGCCTTTTACTGTCTTCGCCTTCAGGCGTTTTCCCAGTGCCGGCACATACCGTCCGGGTGTCTGCCGGTGCCCCCACTCCACAGCCTCAGCATACTCCACGTTGTTATAAACCTCGATCACATAATCATTTCCGCTTTTGCGGATCTCCCCCACTTCCCAGGCCCCCTGCAGGCGTCCGGTCTGTTTGGGCGTTTTTTCTTTCACTTTTCCCTGCAGCTCCATAGCGATCTGGAGCACCATGGCTTTAAATTCTTCCGGATACTGCTGATCCACCGCCTGGGCCAGGGCCTGTTCCCACTCATCCAGGCCATCCAGGCGGTACTCTGACCCCGCCATCAGACCCTCTCCTGTGAGAGCACCAGAGGGATATTGTTATGGGATGGCTGGCATTCGGCAAGTCCTGCCAGGGCCCTGGTGACCTTTCCCCGGCGGCAGATCTCCAGATAATCATTCGGTTCAATCTCTACTTCCGGACGCACAAACAGGGAATACTGGACCGGTACGGTACCGGCAGGCAGTTCCCGGTTTAAGGTACCGCCTGTATGGGTAGACAGCGCACAGGGGACAGCTTCATACACACACCTGCCCTCTTTCCCTTTTTTAAACACCGTTTCACCGCTTTTTAACTCCGTTTTAAACGGCCTGTAAACCGTCACGGCATCCCCATAGGTCAATGCTAAAATATCCGCTTCCGTCATATACGTCTCCTTATTTCGGCAGGTTCATTTTTTTGAACCGCCGAAGCTGCGCCTCATAATCCTTCAGGATCCGTGCCGATGCCTGGGTCAGGGCAGTATCATCCCGGTAAGTAATGGAGGTATCCCCTCTGGTGACAGAAGATACCTTTCCGTTTCCCCCAGTATCCAGTTCCTCACGAAGTATATCCTCAGCCATCTGGGCGATCACCGGCTCCAGTATCTTAGGAATATCCTCTCTGTTGCAGCGGATCAGGATCATGTTCCCGATCCGCTTTACACACCGCTCTGCCTGAAAGCGTTCACTCTCACCCAGTTTCATGGACTCCATAACCTCTTTCAGGATCCGTTCCAGCTGTTCTGGTTCCATGTGCGTTCCTCCTTCAGTCTTTCGCCTGCTTTACATTCACAAAACAGGTCTTCACACCTTCATCCGTGATCCAGAGGTCATGATATTTGCGGTAGTCCATCGCCCACGCCCTTGCATCCTGGTTTGTCTCTGGGTCAAAAATACGGATCCTGTCTGTTTTTGATTTTGCGATCGGCACCTTCTGCGGCGTGATGATCCAGTTAATGTCCTTCGCATCCTCCGCTGCCTTAAATCCGCCTTTTTCCTGTTCAGACGTAGTTCCGTCATTAAACACATACTTTGTTTTCATTCGCGCTGACGGAACCCTTCGCAGGGGATAGATCCCATCCAGTGATTTGATCTGGAGTTTTACATCCCCCTGTTCAAACGATGCCACATCCAGACGCCTGGATAATTTATCAGAATTATTCAGGATATTAGCCACAGGGATAGAAATAGAGATCACAAGCGGAACCCCTTCTCCCACAACATCCTGAACCCTTCCAATATCTTCATACAGCTTTGTCAGCACGGAAGATTCCGCCGGTGTATAACCATAACCGGCCTGTTCTGCACTGATGCATTTCTGTGCGATCGTACTGTACCGATATGCATCAATCTCCGGCACTACATATACCCTCTGGAATTCACCCATTACGGATGATGCAGTCAGGACAAATCCGGATTCATCCACATCATTCTCATCGATCTGGAACTTACGTCCACGGTCCTGGGTCATTTTCACGGTCTCCCATTCCAATGTCACCGCACCCTGCACAAATCCCTTCTGGCGGTCATAGTTGGCCAGGCCATCCATGCTGATCTTTGGGATCTTGATCTCGTTCCCGCCTGAGTACTTTACCAGCTCATCATTCAGCTCCATCCACCCGCTGGTTGCCATCGCCACTGCGGCTTTATCAAGTTCTGTCTGAAACTGCTTTGCATATTCAATCACATTTGGCATCTTACATTCCTCCCCGAATCCGTCTTGAAATTTCAGCGGAAATAATCCCGTCTGTTAAATTAGCAGCACTTCCCAGCCCTTTGGGAGTGCTTCCCTTAAGCCTTGCCTGGATTCCTGCTTCCAGATCCGCCTGGTACTGTTTTCCCAGCTTCTCCAGGCTGGAAGCCATTGTTTCCTCTGATGTGAAGTCAAGGAACTCTGCAAAAGCAGACGGAAGCTTTTTTTCTTCCAGAAGCCCGGCAGCCTTCTGTTCCAGCTCCATCCGTCTTATTTTTTCTGTCAGCTCATCATTCTGCTTTCTGACAGCCCTGGCATCCTCTTGCGCACGCTCCTCCGGGGAAAGCTTCTCCCTGCGTTTCTGCTCCTTCTGTTCATTCAGCAGCTGTTCCCTGGCCTGCTTCACCGCGGCATCCAGATCTGCCTGGGTATAACTTTTAGCCGGCTGCTCTTTTTTACCCTTATGTTCCGTCTGGGGCTGGCCGTCCTGGCTCTCTGCCCTCTTCCCTTCATCGGCCCCGTTTTCCTTTTTTTCTTCTTTTCCCATTCCCAGGATTTCACGGATCTTGCCTAAAATCCCGCTGTCACCCCCGGCTGCTGTTCCGGCTCCTCCAGCCTCTTCTCCGGTTCCAGGATTCGTTTTCATCTCTTCTTCCATTCTGCAGTCTCCTTCTTTCAAATTTGAATATTAAAATAAGCGCCCGTCAGGCGCCTGCTTTAACCGATTCCATGATCTCTTTCTTCTCTTCTTCCGTAATCCAGCGCTTCTTTACCGCACTGTCCAGATATTCTTCATTTCCGGTATCACGGTAAATCCGTGTTAATGTACGAATCATATGCCCTCTCCTCCTGATAAAAGTTCCATTGTCAGCACATCTGTCGTTTCTTCCACAGAAGCCATACGCTCCTCCAGCCGTTCCAGATCCGACTTGATACGGATCCCGAATGCTGCCAGGAATCCCTCCTGTCCCTGTCTGTGGACTGTAAGAACCGGATCGCCAAGCACCATATCTGTATATCTGGCCGCTACAATCCCTGAACGGTTTTGTATCCGCACCTCCTGCAGGTTTTCCGGGGTCATCTTCTCCCATGCAGCCAGCAGGGAATTTTTATCCGCAAACAGAATGCGGATATCTCCCAGGCTGGAGGCAGATTCCAGCTCCAGCTCCGTTCCATCCTTTAAAATTATGAGGTCTTTTTCCATAGCAATGTCCTTTTCCTTTCATTTTCTGTAATAAAATAAGCCCTGTTTCCAGGACTTGTTTATGCATCTTCTATTTGTTCCGGGCAGGCTTTCTTTCCTTTCCAGATATCATCCGGTATACCACTTTTATAGGCAATACAGTAGTGCCGTTCCCACTTCCAGTCCTCATCACAGGGTGAGAGGGTCCCGTCCGTCAGTTCATCATACAGCAGGCAGTTTTTACAGTTCTTATATTTCATATGTCTTATACTCCCTTACCATTTCACGAATATAATCCGGAAGCGGTTCTCCATTTTCATACATAACCCCTGCTTCTGCGAGGAATTCTCTTTCATTTGCAGCAGCGCGGTACGAGATCCGGTATATATCGCCTCTTTGTATGGCTTCATTGTAACACTCGATCAGCCTTCTGTCACCCTTTAATCCTTTATCATTCGTGATTATATGCATCATCTCATGCTGGATCACACAGCTGATTTCCCTGCCTTCGTACAGGACATTTCCACGGCTGTACCGTTTCTGTTCCATAACAGCGCTGTATTTCTGCTGCAGTTCTTCTGACGGCGCTCCCTGCATTCTGGACCGCAGTTTTTGAAGGATCCGGTCCATGCGGTCCTGCCAATTTACCACAGAACCCTGGTAGTAATGTTCCGGATCGTTCATCAGATCTGTACCAAGACGGAGAGAGAGCCCTCTGGCAGCTGCCATTCTTCCAGGAGCATCCCGGCTGTCAAACACCTCGATCTGATCCAGGCGTTTGATCGGGGTCTTTTCCAGCTGGCGTTCAAGCTCTGCTGCAGCCATCCTGTAGTTCCTCATATTGACATCCCCTGTCACCTTTACCCGGTCTGCATAAGGCTCCAAAATGGCTGATGCATCCTTCCGTGCTTTCCTGTCATCTAAAAATGACTGGATTTTTCCCTTTATTCCCGGCTCAGCATGGTCCTCTTCTTCTGCTTTCATCTGCCGTTTCTTCCATTCCTGGAATTTTGGATTATCCTTCAGCGGATTTCCCTCCCTGCGTTTAAATACAGGAATGTCATACGCTGCCACTGTAGTACATTTGCAGTTCGGGTGGATCGGCGGAAGGTTCTCCCCTGGTTTTGCATCCTCAATGGAAAATATCCCTCCGTTCAGGCGCTGGCAGATCCCACAGCCTCCTCCCAGGAACCGGTATTTCTCCACTCCGGCCTCTTTATAGGCCAGCAGCTGTCCCTGATTGGAAAAATAGGAGGCTTCCGTCCGGATCAGGCGTTGCGCCGCATAACGCCCGCGATCCATGACAGCATCAATCTTTCCCGTCATCGTGTCCACACTGCTTCCGGACATAAATCCAAGGGTAAGCTCCCTGCGTACCAGTGCAGCCAGCTTGTCCGTATTCCCCCATAGTGTCTGGGAATACTGCTTCCCGCTCCATGGATAGGACAGGATCTGTTTCAGCATCCCCTCATCAATCCCTGCCGCCTTCCATTCCACCCCTGCGATCCTCTGGATATCAAACATCTTCCTGTCAAAATTTGTCTTCACAAGATCTGACAAAAGCTCCGTAAGACCCTCTTCTGACCGCCCTGCCAGATGGGCCATGTTGCGGTAGATATTGGAAAGGAGCTGCTCCTTCCGGCTTATACGCGATTTCGCTGCCAATGTATTCAGTTCCAGAATAAGCCCTGAATCATTCCCAGTTTCTATCTCTTTTAAATACCCTTCTAACGACCGTTTAAAAGAGCTGTATTCTTTGCCGGACAGCAGCCTGGAGGCTTCCGTCTCTGTCAGCTGGTTATCCGATGCATATTTGCTGTAAAAGGCCCTGATCTCCTTTTCCAGCTGCATGGCACATTCACTGTACAGCTCCATCAGGTCCCTTTCACATTGGTCTGTTTCCCTGGCATTTCTTAAAACCTGTTCTTTCGCTGCCTGGATCCATTCCTTTCTCTGCTCCTCATTCACCGGGTATCAGCCCCCTTTGCAGCCTGTGTCTCCTCCTGCTCTGCAGGCTGGAAGGCTTTGGCAAAATTCTGGTACACGCCAAACCCTTCTGTATCCTGCTCCTGTTCCTCATCCAGCTTTTCAATTTCTTCTTTGGGATTGTCAATGAATGGGAGTAGCTGCAGCAGTGTTTCTTTTGACAGCATACTGCTTAAGTTGCCTACAATCTGGGACTGCTCCAGGATATTCTGGGGCTTATTTCGCCGGAAACGCATATCAATATCCCTGTAATCAAAATGATGCCCCTGGAGGTTCAGTATATGGGTGATCAGTTCGATCCGGCGCTGGAGCGCCCTCTTAAACTTCCGTTCCTTGATGGCACAGATCTGCTCCAGCCCCCACAGCTTATAGGACACTGCCACGCCGGACAGGTTCCCTCCAAAGGCTTCATCGGTCATGTTGGGGACATTCGCCCCCAGATGGATATCTTCCCGCAGCCGATCCTTATAATTTTCAAGGGCCGTGTCCTCCACATGCTTCAGCAGCCAGTCCACATTTCCCCCATCCTCCAGGATAATGGCTCGTTTCCGTTTCATGTCCTGGATATCGTCCGTACTCACGTCCCCCAGCTTCATGATCTTTAAAATGGCGTCATCGTTATACTGGAAGTAATTGGCTGTATTGGACTGCACCCGGTTGTAAGCATCGATCTCGCTGATCACGCCCTCAAAGTCCCCAATCCGTTCCCGGTTATTGATAAACTCTGTGAACGGCACATCATCCCAGTAATGTTCCTTCCACCCTTTTACAGCAAGGGCCCCGCCATTGTGTGACTGGAGATATATGACCTTCTGATGGGTCCAGAATTCCACATCCAGAGTAAGGTTCCCATTTTTATCCAGGGAATGGATCAGGCGCAGGGCTGCCAGAGGGCTGGTAAACTCGCTTTCCGTTTCATAGAACAGGATCAGGTTCTGCGGAAAAACCAGGCCCATGCGTATTTTCCCATATTCATCCAGATAATACATCTCAAAGCAGTCCCCCATCACACTGCACTGCTTCCCAAGCTCCGTATTGTGGTCCTGTTCATCATTATAGTCAAATATATCCTGCAGGATTTCCAGATACTCCTCATTCTCAGAACTGTACACCACAGGCTGCCCCAGGAAATATCCGGTAGCTGTATCCGTAATATAACGGGCCAGATTATTGACAATCCGGTTGTTCCCACCTGTCTGGTCTGTCTTTTCTGTATGGAGGATATCATGATCCCCTACATAATAACGCTCCAGTCTGTCATATTTCGTATTATGACTGTGCCTTGCGACAATATCCCGGATATCCTCCAGAGACAGCGCCTCGATCGACGCCCGGTCCATATAGACGATCATCTGCACCACCTCCCTCTAAACCAGGCTGTCCCGGTCCATGATCCGGAACTTCTTCACTTTTTTCGCCAATGTCCGGCAGCCCTCCAGGGCGTCCGGGCCGTCATCATGCGCCCCCATCGGGAACTGCAGAAGCTGCTCAAGCAGGCGCTTATGGCGGCGGCTAAATTTGATATATTTATTTTTGATGTCCGGCTGCATGGTCTGGATACGCAGCACCTTATCCGCAGTCTGCGGGACTTCCTCCACCGGAAGGTACAGGCCTGCCTTTGCACTGGCCTTAACCAGCTCCTCTTTTAAGAACCACTGGAACTGTACCGTCTCACAGCCGAATTTCTTATATCCCTTTCCAAAATCACGCCGCAGCCTCCGCTCCTTCTCCAGGATATCTGCAATGATCCGGTCCGGATGGCGGCGTTCAATATCTGCGTCATACACATACATATAACCGGTTGCTTTGTGCTTTGCCAGCGTAATGATAGCCGAAAAGTCGCTGTGCTTTGTCTTTCCAAGGGACGGGTCCACAAAACCAAAAAAGATGAAATTCCGGTCTTTGAAATCCACCTCGGCTTCATTGTAATAATCCAGCCATTCCTCCTGGAACAGGCAGTCATCCGGATTGATGGGCTCGTTCTGCTCCTCTGAGTTGAATGATGCTTCGCCCTCATCCACCCGCATCTTCATCAGGTCATAGTAAGAAAGCTTCTCCTCCCACAAGACCTTTGTGCCTTCCAGCATTTCCTCCCGGTGCGCCTCAAAGAATGCCCTTGCATCCTCCTCATGGGAATCGTTGGAAAGGTCCGTGTAAATGTCCTCCCACTGCTTCCACAGGTCTTCCGCATCCGAAAAGGCCAGCACCGCCTTGTATTTAATAGACTTATAACCGGGATTGGAAAGGGTATGGGCCAGGAGGCTGTCATAATGCAGCAATGTACCAATATAAACAATATCCGTATAATCATCCCCGGCCTTGGAAACCGCCTTGTTAAACCAGTTTGAAAGCTTTAAACGCTGTTCCGGTGTCCGCACATTCTCATCGTTCTCAATATCATCCAGTACCAGCAGATCCGGCCTCCAGTTGCGGTGCTTCCTGCCTCGGATCTTCTTTCCTGAGCCAATCGCCTCCACCTTGATCCCACTGGCCGTCAGGATCACATTGTTTCTCCAGACTTTTCCCTGCAGGTCACCAAAATCCTCCCGGATCAGGCCGTTCTCTTCAAATTCCACACGGATATTCTCCAGAAAGCCTTCCGCCTGGTCAGAACTGTCTGACAGGATGATGGGATAATGCTTATACTCATACAGGACTGCATGCATGGTTCCCTTAAATGTCAGCGTGGTACTTTTTGCATGGCCACGGGGAGCTGCTACCGCCCGTCGGCAGCCCGGCATCCGGCTGATGGCCCTGGCATCCCTGGGTATCAGAGGATAGCGCCCCTTTAACACACCCTGCTGCCAGATCGCATCCAGATCCCGGTGGAATTCCGGGGACGGCCTTGAAAAGTAGTGCGGAAAATAGGCCCGTCCAAAAAACTCCATGTCAATGGCTCCCAGGCGTTTCCGGATCCCTTCCGGCCCGGTAACCGGAAGGCCGGCCTCATATTCCTTTAAAAGCCGGACCCTGGCAGGATCACTATCCTTATGTAAAAAGGTTTCTAAAAGACAACCCAGATCGTAGGCGGATGTATCTTGCTCATCATAAAGCGCCCTGCTTTCCGCTTCTGTCAATGCTCCAATCAGGGTATTGATGCTGTTCTGTTTCCCCTGGCGTTTCACCGGCCCACCTCCTGTCTGTATCTTTTTTCCTATCTGCCCCGTATTCCGTTTTTCCCTGCGGCTGGAACATTTCCCCGCCTGCAATCCTTTAAACGGTTTTAAAGGGGTTTTTGCGCAATTTAAACGGCATTGCAGCCAAATGAAAAAAGAACCTCGCAGCCTGTCCCCGGTGGGTTGGCTCCGCCACCCGACCAGGTTATCCTGCTCAGTTCCTGTTCCCTATGTCCACGGCTTCCTGCAGCGGGACGAATCAACCGCCTGCCATCTGCTCGCTTCCTGTTTCCTCCGACAGCCGGATTCCCAGCTGTACCTCTTTTTTCTCTCCGCAGATAGATAATTCAATCAGCGCCCTGCGGCTGCGCTTATCCAGCCGGATGATCCGGCTTCGGAACTTCTTCAAAACCCCTGCTTCAACTTCCAGCTTCCCGTCCCTGTCTTTTACCAGGGAAGGTTCCAGGGGCTGTCCGTTCTGCCCCGAAAGGAGCAGGATCCACTCGGCTTCCAGATAGCTCAGGGTTCCATTTAACAGGTTTATGATCCCTGGAATGGCTTTTAAACGGTAGTAATTTTCCGCGTTATAACACATCTGGAGGAACACATATCCCGGAAACAGGACATATTCCTTCATGCCCCAGCTCCCTCCGTTCCGTACCGGACGGTTTTCCACCGGGGCCAGCGCCTGGAAGCCAGTGGAAGACAGCCTTTCCGCGATTTTCTGTTCCTCTCCTGTTTTCACATGAACTACATACCACCGCATCCTTACCCCTCCAGACCTTCCTGTTTCTTTTTGTTCAGATATGCGCTGACCTGCCGGTACAGCTCCGGCTGCTCCTTAGCCATTGCCTCAAACACAAGGCTCTTGACTGCTTCCAGCCCTGCTTCATAGCTCTCACGGTTCTGTACCTCGATCCGCTTCTTATAGGCAGCCGCCCGGATTAAGCCGTTGGTTTCCTTGATCAGCTTTTCAATGGGGACCTCCTTCATCTGCTCCTCATCCACATTGGTCAGCGCATTCATTACATGATGGCTGGCCAGCCGGATCAGCGCCTCAGAAGTGTCCAGATCCGGATACCGGTTCATTTCATCCATCAGCATGGAAAAATTGCTCTGGGCCACGTTGATCATCTCCACCGTGGCCAGATACTTCCTGGCATAGGTGCAGATGGCCATCTGGCTCATTTCCTCACCGTTTTCCTTTAAGAAAGCAACGATCTCCTTATATGTGCAGCCAGTCAGGAGCATCTGCTCCACGGTGTCCTTAAGCTCCGGCGGCAGCCTGTCCACCTTTCCTGTACTGCGCCTGCGTCTCTCCTGCTCCATAATCAACCGCCCAGGTCAACCATGTTGTCAGACAGCCCGCCGCCCAGAAGCCGGATGCCTTTTCCTGTTACTTTGGCTTCCAGCGCCTGATAATCACAGTCTGCAAGGTTCCCCTCCTCATGGGTCTGCATATCCCTCAGATGGATATATCCCTCTTCTGCCAGAAAATTCACGCTGTCAATAAACTCCTGGCGGTCAATGCCTTCATAGCTGACCGCTTTCCCTACACTGCGCAGGTCATTGTATTTTTCCCGCAGCAGGTTGATCGTTGACAGCACCCTGCCGTTGTTCAGCATGAAATTTCCGGCCCGCAGCCGTCTTTTCTCTTCTTCTTTTCCCATCCTGTTCCCCTCCTGTTTATTTTTTCATCATCAGCTCCAGCATCTGATCCAGCTTCCGGTCCATCTTGTTCATCTCCCGGATAAAATCATCCCGTGTGAGATAGCTGGCCCTGATATCCTTAATATCCTTCCGGCACTCGTCAAAATCCTTTTCATGGGTCTTTTTTGGCGTGTAGTCCTCCCGGATCCGGTTGATCTCCTCCTGCAGTTCCTTCCGGTTTTCCTTAAGTTCTTCCTTTGTAACCGCGCTCTGTTCCACCGCCTGAAGCTTCTGGACCGTTTTATCCGACTGGTTCATGGTCCGTTTCAGAAAATATGATATAATGCCGATCCCCAAGGTGACGGCAGTTGTGATCGCCCACTCTGTCATGCCCATTTCCTCATAAAAAAAGATACACCTGTGTTTCTGCCACAAGTGTACCTCATCCGATCGAAAAGTTTCAAATAAAGTAGTTGAGAAATTTAGTTGTCAGATCCCGTAATCAAAAATGCTCATCTGCCCCTCTAACGGTTTTTCCCGGATCTCACGGATCTTATCCAGGACGATGCTGCGGATCCAGGTTTCGGTCAGCCCATATTTCATTGCCAGCTCCTTATAATTGCTCCCGTCAAACTCCTCCCGGATCCGCTGGTCCCGCACGGTCTTTTCCAGGCTCTCCACCTTGGGGATATAGATGGAAGTGCCTCCAAAGGTCCGGACCAGGTTGCGGAAGCCCTCCATCCCTACCAGTTCCGCGATCTTCTTCTGGTCCTCCTCCAGGCTTTCCATCTCCACATGATCCAGCAGATCCATCACTGCCCCGCCTCCTTCCGCTTCTGGCTCTCCACATACCGCTTCAGCATTTCAATCAGCGTATTTCCCTGGCTGAATGTGATCCAGGCGAAGGGCTTCCTTGCAATGGCATCCACCCCCAGCTCCTTCTTGATGATGGCACACAGGCGGTCTCCTAATGGGGCAGATTCCGGCGACTGGTCATGCTTTTTCAGTTCATACATCAAAGCCCATATCTTCTTCTGCTGCCCGGATGTCACGCCGCCCGGCCGCTCTGGATGCTCCTTTCCTTTTTTCCTGGACGGCTTTGGAGAGGCAGCCGGTCCCTGGAGCTGCTCCAGCCTGGCAATCACCGCAGAAGCTTCCCGGCTTGTCAGGGCCTTTATGGATTCTTTTCCAGTCATCCCCTGGATCAGGGCATGGAGTTCATCCTCCCCGCCGCCCCTCTTTGTGATCCCAAGGGCATTTCCGATGGCATAGATTTTTTTTATCTGAAATGGCTCAATCTTCCGCATTTGCCGTCCCTCCTCCCTGTTTTATTCCTCTGATTCCACCGTTACTTTGATCCCTTCATCCACGATGACTGCTGCCCTGATGATCTCTACTGCTTCCTCCGGAGTCCCGGCCCAGCCTGCGGCCTTCAGGATCTGCAGCATCCATTCCCAGTTGATGATCTCCGCCGTCAGATACGCCCAGTCGCTGGCCTGGTCTCTGGTAAGTCCTGCAGTCTGCATCAGGGTCTCCGTATCCTTCTCATACTTTCCCTTCAGCTTCTTCTTCAGGGTCCTCTGGATCTTCTCATCTCCTGTGATGGCCCGTATGGCAGCATCCAGACTTCCTTCTGTGTAATTTCCCAGGTACATCATGGCAAACAGCCGCTTCGCCGGGGCTGTCATGGTGTAGGAGACATCCTCTTTCACAAAATCACCAAACACCTCTCCCATCAGCTTCTTCACCATGGTCATGGATACCGGCTTCACGGTCTCACTGCTGCCGACCACCACGCGGGAATTCTCATTTCCCCAGTATTCTACGGTCTTGTTTTTTGTATCCCGCAGGTCTTCCACAGCCTGCTTTTCAAACCATGCCTTGATCTGCTCTGCCTCTGTTTTGATTGCAGCCATCTGACGGTTTAATTCTGCCAGCCGGTCCACCTTTTCCTTCACTTCCATCATGACTGAAACGCCTCCATAATCTTCTGTGCACAGGCCCTGCAGACCTCAATCCCACAGGCATCTGCCACGTCTTCTGCACTGCCACAGAAATGGCATACCGGAATATGCTTCCTGATATGTACCCCATTACCATCCTGCTCAATATCCACCGGCGTTCCTGGGAATATCCCCGCTTCCTGGCGGATCTGCCTTGGCAGCGTGATCGCACCGCTCTTTGCAACTTTTTTACTTACAGTCATAGCGACCTCCTCTCCCACTCTGCATTTGCCAGGGCTTGTGACCTGCACCGGATCCGGCGGCTGCATTAGGAGGGGCATAGCCCCTTTGAATCAAATGTCAGTATTCTGAATCATCCTCGTCTTCAAAATACTCATCTTCATCATTTGTTTCTAAGTCATATTCTTCTTTCGATATCAACCTAACCGCCCCTCTCGGAACATGCAAGAAATTCGCTGTCGCTTGCGTTTGAGCCTCAACATACTCATCCGTTATCTGGTTAATATCCCTAATCCCATTCAGATTGATTTTCGTATAACCTATACTTCCTACTCCACCATAGATTTCAGCATCTTTTACCTCAAAATGCAGCCCCACACTTATGTATACTAATGGATTCATTATTCTCCTCTCTTTCCTCGGTTCTCCCGGAAATGTCAGTCTACTTGAACGTCAGCAACCAGTTTTAAAAGTAACTTATCCAAATCTTCATTCGCTGCTCTGATTGGAGTAACCTTAATTCCCTCAGTTCTTCCAATCCCTACTTAATCTCTGATCGGAAGTGGTACACTAATTTCATCTCTTACAATGGTAACTCGCCCTTCTTTGATAATTGCTGTTGCGTGTGGGTCGAAATACTTGTTGAGATATTCCAGCATGGGGATTACTGCATCCATCAGTTCCTGAGAGGATTCTTCTTTTACCTCCGTATGATGGTCTGCCTTCCCTTGTACGACGCAAATAGCACACAGGCCGTCTATTTGCTCCATTTTTATCCGTACCTCTTTCGTAGAAGCAAGTACCTCTTGATGAATCATCCCGGTTAATTCCTCAACATCTCTGGACGCTGCATTGGGATTTGGTGCTTTACTGGTTTTGTCCAACAATTCCTTCTTACGTTCAATCCACATCTTTTTATAAACATTCATGATTAAAACTCCTCTCCTGGCTCCTCATAGCCCTTTCTGTACGGCTATGCAAATCTTAATTTTTCTGAAACTCTAGGTATTTCTTTTCCAAGCAAATGTAACCTTCAGGTTCATAATCTCCTTTTTCCCATTCTGCCTCAAATAACTCCCTAGCACCAATATATCTACCGATCATACTGTCCTGTTCTATCATATAAAACAGCTCCTTATCCTTTTCCCGATCAGTTAAACCTAAAAAAACATATTTTCCATCCTTAGCCACACTCTCCATTACCAGTGCAACTTCTCCATCCATATACTCAGAAATGGATTTCCAGAGTTCATAATCCTTATCCTGTGGGTCATATTCATCAAACATCCCTGCTGTTTTGAGAATTACTTCTTTCATTCTGCTTATCTCCTTCCAAAACTTAATTTAACAGCTTTTCTCTTCTGTCTGTACTCTGTCCACAATATTTAAAAAGCCTGTGAGTTTGGTGATCCGGTCATTTGCAAGTCTGGCCGCCTCCTGTTTCCCATTTAACATTCCATTCAAAATCTGGATCAGCTCCAATTTTTGTTCCTGATCCACAGGAAGCATATCAGCCTCTTTCAGTACAGCTTCTAGCTTCCTGTACTCCTGAAGGTATTCATCCTTCCTGCTCTGGATTTTTTCTAGCTCCGTGGTTAAATATTCTTTTAACATATGTTCACCTTTCCATAATCTTATCTCACATCTTTAATATGGGATTCACCACCTTATCGTACTCATCACCATATGTAACTGGAACATTCCTCTGTCTTGCCTCTCCATAGAACCGTTTCAGCTCCACAGCCATTTTCAGAACCTTCCATACTCCCACCTGTTCCGGAGTAATTGGAAATTGTTCATGCCCCGCCGTCATCCAGCTAATCGCCCGCCAAAGACACAGCACATCATTCAAATCTGCCATGGATATTTCCTGGCTGAATTCCATCTGGGTTTCTTTCGCAAAACGTTTCCTGTTCAGTCTCTTTTTATCCAGAGGGATCACACCCTGTTTCTGCAATTCCTTCTTCAGACGCTTTTTCTCCGCCTTTTCCCGTACTGTCAGTCTTTTTCCTGCCATTTTAATCAGCTCCCATCACCAGCTCTTGGTTTGTAAATCCTCTTTCCATCCAGATATTTTTCTTCTGACTTCTGCCGGTCTACTAACTGCCTCATCCGCTTAAGCATCCCCCGGCTGGACTGCTCATCAAAGAACTTCACAACCAGTTCATTGCGCTTGACAATATCCTTAGCCACCCGCCTGTTTTTCCGGCTATCCTTAAGCTTTCCGGCTGTATGGTTCCGTTCCTTATAATCCTGGGAAAATTCCAGTTCATGCAGAAGATCCTGAAGCCTTATATCCTCCCTGCGCACTGTCTCGGCTGCCGTATTATATTCCTTCTCACATTCAGCGACCCATCCAAGGAACTCCTCCAGCTGTTCAGAAGGATTCTTTTTCTGTCCCACGCTTCCCCCTCCTTTCTCCATTGTCTAATTCCACCCCGCTCTGCATTTTTCTGGGCTTGCGACCAGCACCCGTAGGCGGCTGCATTAAGGCGGGAGGCCCCGCCTCCCTTTATTTCTGGGTAATGATCCCAATCCTGATTTCCTCTTTCTGAACCATTTCCCCAGTCCGGCCTGCCCGGTATCCCTGGATCCAGATGCGGTCACGGTCCAACTTGGCCCGCATCTGCACTCCCAGTATCCAGCCACTGACACCAGACAGCCCGATCAGAAGCGCTACTGCCAGAAGCCCCAGACGCCCGATCCGTCCTTCAGCGATCAGCACTGCAATCATTCCCATTGTACCTGTTCCCAGTACGATCCCTTCCACCAGCATCTTTGCTTTTCCATTCATGTACTTCATTCCATTTACCTCCGTATGATTTTTATAAAAATAAGATCCCCATGGTATTGGCCATCTTCTGAAGCCCTCCCAGGGATATATCTTCATTGTTGACCGCATTATTGAACACGTTTACCATTCCCCGGATGCCCCATTTGCTGTGGCTGATGTTATACAGGTAATTCAGTTCCTGCTGCATATTCCTTTCCTCCAGCACCGGGAAGAGCTTGGAAACATCCTCCTTTTTCACATCCACCGTCCGGTATCTTCCATGAAGCCTTGTACGGTTAAACTGCTGGGAGAAGATCGCCTCCTGCTTTCCAAGCATCTTGTTGTACACTTCGTCATTTCCAATCAGTACAATGCCGATCCCAGGCTTTCCGGTAAATGGATCTTCGTCCACCCATGCCCGGATCTCCTCCAGGGCCAGGAACTTCAGGTTCTGGGCCTCATCTATGATTAGTACCTTGTCTGTATTTCTCAGCTTCTCCTGTATGGAGAGGGACAGATCCTCTGTCCGCTGGTTCTCCGGCATCTTAAGGGCTTTTGCGATCATTTTCAGCAGGCTGCGGACAGAGCTGGCACTAGGGGCTGCTTTTATGTACACTGCTGTGGCCGGATTGTCCTGGAGGAACTTAGCCGCAGCCTTGGTCTTCCCGATCCCGGCATCCCCATCTATCACCACGATCCCCTTTTCCAGCTGGCAGTAACGGATCAGCTTATAGGCACTTTCAGAAATAGATGTTTCCACATAGCCCTGGGATGCCTTGAACGGCTCTGCCTTCTTTACATTCTCTGCCTGCTCTTCCTTGATCCGGAAGAACTCCTCCAGTTTCTTTTCCACCCCGGAAATATCGCCCTTTTCATAGATGCTCCTGCGGTACTGGCTCAATACTGCCTCACTAACCCCGATGATCGGGGCCGCTTTTGCCTGGCTCAGTCCCTCATTTTTCAGATAATTTTCCAGCTTCTCCTGAAGCTCTGCATTGTACTGTTTACTCATCATTTACCTCCTTGCCTTCTGGCTGCGCTTTGTATCATTGTATCAAGGTCAGCCCCTCCAACTACCTTACGGAATGCTGGTTCCTCGTCTGCCCTTTGGACTTCCAGCACCTTGGGATTGGGCTTCCCTTTATAATTCTCTTTATTTCTCTGTGCCTCCCGGAGCACCAGATCCATTGTAGTAATACGGTCAGCTTCTGCAATGACAGCGTTCCTTTTGTATTCTTCTGCAATCTTTTCCAAACGCCTGGTCTTTGCCATGGCAGTCTTCACTTCTTCCTTGCTTGCCCCATAGGAAAGAACAGCCTGATTGTCTGCCGGTACACTCATCAGATAGCGGTCTTCCAGATCATAGATCCGGATCTGGCTTAAATTGTCTGGGTCATAACGGAAATATACCTGTTTTCCAAACATCAGATGAACAAACTCATCATTCCAATAATCAATCCGGCCTCCGGCAATATCCAGATGGACTCCCCTGCGGCCTACCTTCTGCGGGCGGCCGCTCCGCATCAGCATCAGGTTCAGATCTTCCTCTGAGGCTGTCCTCTTTTTGTAAAGGTACTCATTAAATATGTCCTGCTTTGCTTTTCCCTTGTCCGCTTCCACTGCCCCGTTATAAGGCATCATGTTGAAATAGTATTTTATAACTGCTTCCACATACTCATTGAACTCACCATCCGTATAGATGGCATCCTTTTTCAATACCGTTTTCAGCCGTTCCGGCTTCTCTACCACATTTCCGCCTGTATAGGTGTTAAACAGCCTGGAAAGGGAATCCTTCACATCACGGAACCGCCGTTCAATGATCTTAGCTTTCGCATTCCGGACAATGGCGTTGGTCATGTTGATACCCAGCCGCTTAAATACACCGGGTACTTCAAATGACTCTTCTTCCTTTTTAGGCTTCTTCCTACGGTGTCCCAGACCGCCAATGTCAAAGGTTAAAAACTCGCGTCCATTATCTACATAGATATTGTCCGGGATACCGTACTCCAATATCCCCCGTCTAAGGGCAATCAGCGTTGCTTCTGAACTTGGGTTATATGTAACATAGAAGCCTGTAAATATACCGCTTCTGGCGTCCAGAAAAGCTGTCAGGTACGGCCTGTGCAGTTTTCCACCCTTATCCTTCACCATCACATCAAAGGTATGGTTATCTGCAATCCACCACTCATTGCTGGCCATATCATCATAGATCCTGCGGATATATGGGGCACAGCGGTCATTATAGGCTTTGTGTCCTTCACGCCCCAGAACCTTTACGCCCTCCGGGACGCTGGCCAGCTTCCTGTAAAATGCAGAGTAGCTTGGAATATTGGCATATAGATCCGGGCGCAATTCCTGCGCCCACATCTTGGTATACTCCAGACATTTCTGGATCGGATGCTGTGCTTCATCCAAGTAGTAGTACAGGAAAGCCTGCCATACGGTTTCATCAATAGAGCTTTTTCCCTTCCGCCATTTGCCGCGCTGATCCACCAGCCCCTTCAGATCGTTTTCCTTGACGGCTTTCCACTTCCGGTAAAGAGTATCTATAGAGATCCTTCGATCCGGATACTCCAGACTGCAGAAGGTGACAAACTTCTGATTCACATCCGCCATGGACGTAACTCCCGGCATCTTCCGGTACTCCTGCCAGCGGCTTACCAGATCAATCCAGAAATCAATCTCTTTTCGCTCCTCTTCAGAAAATGTATCTGCAGCAGCATTCTCCTGTTCGGATTCTGAAATTTTGGTGATATCCTCCGGCGGATTCTCTTTCATTATCTGATACCATTTGTGCTGCAACTCCTCATCCAGTGCATCTAAAGGAACTAAATAGGTCTTTCTGTTTTTCTCATTGACCGTTTCTACAGCACTTAATTTTCCTTCTTGGATAATCCTTTTTATATACCGATAACTACATCCTTTCAGTTCAGACACCTGCTTCGCTGTCAGCATCTGAGCCATATGTTTCCACCACCTTTTCAGCCTGTCATCATCAGATGCAGGAGGCTATCCCTGCATGACCGGCTTATGCCGGTTTCGACTATTCCTTCTTTTTTTATCCTGTGTTATACTTGAAAGAAAATGGAGGTGCATTTTTATGCAAATAACTGCAATCCAAGCTGCTGAACGGCTTAATCAGATTTTTCTAAGACTTCAGACTTCTAAATTCTCTGAACGTTGTTCTCTTTTAGAATCCATCCCACGAAACTCCAATGCCCTTTTGCTTAACTTAGCGTTAGACTATGCTGATCCCATTATAAATTTAGTGGATATCCTAAAGTACTCAGATTTCCCAAATGACACCATGTTTTATGAAAAACTTTATTCATTTTGTGATCCCCGTGTTCTGATAGGCCTTAAGTCCTGTATCTTTCAATCCATAACCTATTTGAAACAAGAAGGCAATCAGCTTTATGAAGTTCCTGAAAACGATTATGCTTTTTTCCATGACTATGCCTTTATTGCATTTACATGAATAATTCACTGAGGCGGGATTTTACTTTCTGGTATTCTTCTAGCAAGTCCCGCCTGCAGGCATTAAGCCATGATTCTGTATATTCCAAACATTTATTTGTACTCAGCAAGCTGGGACTCAGATAATAATACAAAAATGTTTCCGTAATTGTCTTGGCTCCTTCTGCTGAAATCCCCATCTTCTCCAATTCCTTATGATACCCTTTTTCCACACTCTCTCCCCTCCTTTAAACGGCTTTTAAAAACTCTTTAAAATCTTCCGGGCTTCCTCCCAGCTTCTTAATTATGGGAAGGATATATTTATTTCCCGTACTTTTTCCATGGATCGCCTCGCTGATCCGCGTCTGTGGAATATCCATCTGCCGGGCCAGCTCTGCCATAGATATCTCCCTACTTGCTACCTGCATCCTGACCCAGCGCCGGAATTCCGCTGTGTTTGTGATCTTTTCTCTCATTATCTATCAACCTCCTTTTCTGGTATCATAGCAGTTTTAAGAGCCTTAAATGTAAATTTGATACGTTTTACTGTAAGATTGTTACAAAATAACGTATACTGTTATATTCTAACGTGTTATAATGCTTTGTAAGGTTCTTACAATGATTTTATATCCTGTTTTGAATAAAGTCAATACTATTTTGAATTATTTGTATTCTATTTTGAATTTGGAGGCTGTAATACTGTGAAATCAATAGGTGAACGTTTAGCATATGTTAGATCTACAATTTTAGAAATGAATCAGGCCGACTTTGCAAAACTACTCGGAGTTTCGCAAGGAGCTCTTAGTGCAATGGAAAATAATAAGCGTGGACTCCCAATGGAAGCAATTATTAAATTGATGATTTATTCAAAATCGAATAATTCGGTATCATGTTCTTGGATATTGACAGGAATAGAAGATAATCCAACCCCAAATACACTATCCGCCGATGAACAGGAGCTACTTTCCACTTATAACTCTTTAGATAGACGTGGTAAACATAGTATCCACATGGCGATATATAATGAATTAGATAGAATGAATGCTACTTCATCTGTTGATGCTAAAATTTCTTAAAATTAATCATTCAAAAATTTTACGAATTGACTTTCATAAAATTAAGTGATACATTTTAAACACATTTACCTCCATGCTAGCTGCTCCTAGCATGAAAAAAAGAGCCACAATCAAATTTATTTGACTGGCTCTTTTTTAGTTCCCATTAAAGGTTCCCATTAGTTGGTATTAAATAATTCTTTCAAACACATTTTAAATGGATTTTTAAAAGGGTATATAGATAGCCTTTTAAATCTAAAAATCCTTTTAAAATCAATATATTTGGGCATTGCGAAAATATCTTTTAAACACCTTTTAAACGCTTTTAAAAAATATTTTAACGGAACGTTTTTTAGGGAGTCCCACTCTCCTTTTTAAGCATTTTTATTTTTCAGGTTGGCATTAAGTTCCCATTAAAAAATTAAGGTCTTTTCCATTTCTCTAAGCCCTAGAAACCCTTATTTTATAAGCATTCTATCCCTGTAAGGGTCTTTAAGGTTTTATAAGGCTTCCGAGGTTCCCATATTTGCAGTCTATACGAAAAACTACAGCCAGTTATCAGGCATATTCTCAATTGCATCCAGTATGGCGATACATCGCTCTTTACTGGCTACATACTCCGGAATACTCTGCTTTCTATTCTGTATCCTGAAGTCTTCCATTATAAAATCATCATTATCTACATCCTCACAGGTTCTGTTTTCAAGCCTTCTGCGGTAATCTACACAACGGCTTTTCACAATCCGGCCAAGAAGTATCCTCTTGCCCGTTTCTGTCTGCTCCAGAGAATAATCATACTGGGCATAGGAAACAAATGTATCCTGAACAATGTCGTCTATATAATCTACAGGAATATTATATCCATAGGCAAGTCTGCGGACGGTACCTTCATACTCCTGGTACATCTGCTCAAACCGCCTTCTGGCTTTTTCATCCATCTTCTTAATCATTCCTGCTTTCGAAAACTGCCTTTTATTTTTTCTGCCAGCTCTGTAAGATCATCTCCGGAAACAGCTCCGGGTGTCCAGCTGACTATATTGGGTCCCCCCTCATAGCGGGGGATCACATGCATATGAAAATGCATCACGGTCTGTCCGGCTGCCTCTCCATTATTCTGAACCAGGTTAAAACCTGCACAGCCTAATCCTTCTTTCATCGCTGCGCCGACCTTTGCTCCTATAGTAAGCACTTTCGCAGCTGTTTTCTCATCCAGTGCGCATACATCCGCAAAATGATTCTTGGGCAGAATCAGGGCATGGCCTCTGGTCGCCGGTCCCAGATCCAGAATAACCCGAAACATATCATCTTCATATACTGTTGCGGACGGTATCTCTCCGTTTGCAATTTTGCAGAAAATACACTTATCGTCTGTCATTTTGACATTCCTCCCTCCTGCGGCCCGAACCGCTTTTCATACCATACGATAAAAGCATATCCGGAATGATTATCCATTTTCAATGTCGTTTACAATCATTTCCAGATATGCTTAATATTAACATAACTTTAATCTCTTGTTAAGTGGGTTGCATTCCCAATATGGAAAATTCTCCCCATCCCCTGTAAAAATCGCCCAATTAACGAAGAATTATGTAAATTTTTCACAGTACAAATTTACCGTCATTTGGATTGCCTCTGCTCTGGTTACAACTCGGTTCATATCCTGGCAGGTATCTTTGATCCATCCCAGTTTTTCTGCCTCCCGGATGCATTCCAGACTTCCAATCCTTCTCTGCTGTTTGGGGCGGAATGCCCTGACAGTAAAGCTTATGAGTTCTCCCAGTGTCAGCGGATCATCCGGACGGAAGCGATCATCCGGTGTAGTCTCTGGATCAATAAGGTTTTCATCCCAGGCCGCCTGAATCTGCTCCGCATCATACTCATAACGGCTTAAGTCACAATACTCACCCTGCCAGGGGCGTCTGAGCGTTGGTTTCACTGCTTTCAGGAACAGGAACAGAAACACAAACTGCGCCCGTGGCATTTCCTCCAAGGGATGGAGATATCGCACGCAGGGGTCTAAAAGACCGCATTTCATCGCCTGCTCGAGCATTTCCACATCCTTTTTGGTCAGGCTGCGGCAGTCCTCATAGGGGAGCTCCGGCAGATCCATGCTCAGATTAGGCCGCTCCTCGATCTTGCTACTTTCTGCCTGTCCCTGAGGACGAAGGGACAGATCCGGTTCCCAGCCACCAGAAACGGTATGGTTCATATGACTGCACAGCGGCTCAATTCTCAGCCTCCGTATTTCTTTTACCATCATATCGGCCAGAAGAGCTCCGCCGTAATCATTTACATGGGTGGTATCATTAAAATAATTCTGGCAGGTCTCCGGCCCCATGGAACAGAATGCTTCAAAAGTCAGGCTGTGAAGGTCAATCACAGGAACGTTCATCTCCTGCCCCACACGTCGGATACTGTCTGCATGAGCCTCCAGCAGATCATACCAGCCCTTTTCGTCCCGAACCGGAATCCGGCTCATAGGGGTAACAAGCACCGGTACAGCGCCCAGCCTCCTGGTTTCCATTACATAGCGGCGAACATTGGACGCAAACTGATCATAGGCCTTTAAATTCCTGCGCTTCTGGTCATTTTTCCGTAGCATTTTCAAAGCATTGATCTGTAAATCTGTACTCTGCCATCTCTTTTACCTGCGCTTTTTTATGATTATATTTCTATCATGCAGCTGCCGCAGGGCTCCAGATCCACTTCCTTTACGGCACCGCCCAGGGTGATCTTCAAGTGCTGAGGCCGATCAGAATTATTGACTGCCACTGCCTTTCCTGAACAGGGGAAATAAGCTGCTTCACAATATATGTTATCTCCCAGCTGCGCTTTTGCCTCTTCCTTTCCCGCTGCCTTTAAGAGCAGTTCCAGAAGAAAACGGCTGTTTTCAACGCTGTATGTAAAATGTGACAGGTAAATGCCGCAGCCCTTTCCATAAGGGTGATAGGTCAGCTTAGGGCTATGTACCTCTTCTCCAATCGGGCTGTAGGCCACATCCTCCGCCAACACCTGTACATTAAAATCTGTAAGATAAATACCTTCCGTTCCTTTCAGGCTTCCTGCAATCGAATCAAGCTCTTTTTTGCTGAATACACTGTCATCTCCAAAGAATTTCTCTGCCTTTTTATAAAAAATCCGCCCATGACAGCACCGTTCGCCCGTATCCTGATCTACGCCCAGCACATCTGCAAGACGGAAATTCGTCATATATCCTTTTATCATAGAAGGCTGGCATACTCCCAGGATACATCCGCCCTCCTCTGCATAGCTTCTGAGTTTTTCCAGTACCCGGCTGTCGTTCCACTGCTCTCCGCCGCTCCATGCGCTTCCTGCAAAGCCTGCATTGATAATTACATCATAGTCAGAAAGCTCCTGCTCCCTTATATCCTCAAAATCAATGTAATCCACCTTTACCGGCCAGCCGGACAATGCCTCATTGATATGTATCAGATCATTCTGCCAGGTCTCATGGAAATGGCCGGAAAGTGTCCAGGAGCGTGTTTTTCCCCAGGCAGTCAGCACTCCCACATGAAGGCGCAGAAGCTGGGGCTCTCCCTCCTCATGAAGAGCCTTTATGGCTCTGAATTCATCTGCAGTCCGGCTGATATATTCCACAAAATCAGGATAATCCTCTAACAGATGCAGGTACCCTCCCAAACCGATCCGGTCAATTTTTGCCCGGAGCATGGCTCTTCTTGCCGCAATCCAGTATTTTTCAGCATCTCTTTTGGGATCTCCATTTCCGGAAAAGGTAGGCGCCCCTCCAAGTCCCACAGGGAACAGATAGGGATGAAGGCGAACCTCATGAACCGGAGCGTCCACACCTGCACACAGGCGGACCTCATAGCCTGAAAAGATACATTTGATGATACCGTCAAATCCAAATTCTGTAAATGTTGGGAAATAAGGCTCCAGTCCTACCCAGCTGTCATCATAAAACACATAGGCCTTTTTTCCATAGGAATGAACCAGATCTACCAGCTGCTTTCCAAAAGAAATCACAAAACGGTTGGTGAATTTCATATAATCCAGCTGCTTTTTGCCGGGAGCCATATGAGTCGCGTGAAGGCGTCCCTGATTGATAAAATCCTCAGAGGTCAGGCCATAGCCGTATTCCTTCTCAAACCCCTTCAAAGCCCTGGGGCTTACGGTGAAGTCATAGGAGCCCCAGTCTGTGAAATGGTTTCTATGGCATTCATCCTCTCCCCAGATCCAAACGAAGTTGTAGAAAAGAGAGGTAAAACGTACCACCGTGGTATCCGGATTTTCCCCGCACCAGTTTTTCAGCCAGGAAAGCAGATATTCCTGCGTATCCGGGTAACGGGGATCAACGGGCATCAGATGCTCCTTATCCCAGTGATTTGTAACATGATTATACATATTGATCTCTTCCCAGATCCGATATGCCAGGAAATTCACCGTATAATCGTGATATGCCCTGATTCCTGCAACCGTCACAGTGCCCTGCGCCTCATCAAAGGTCCACTGCTCTCTGGGAACCTCTGCATTGTCCGTGCGGTCAAACACCTGCCAGAATTCCAGAGAATCCTCTGAACCATTTACAAGAAACTGCTCCTTAAAATAGCCGTCCAGAAGGCCGATTATTACTGTATCTGCTTTTGCAGTTTTGGGAGCAGACATGAGAAATGTCTGCTGCAGACGGTCCATATGGGCTCTGGCCCATTCATTGTGGTCCCGGATGATGCAGATCGTGGAATAGATCCCATAGCCTGCATTTACGATTTCATCTGAAAGCCTGGTTCCGTCTGAATCACGGATCACATCTGCCCCCCATTGATCTGCCAGCTCCAGTGTCAAAGCCTCGCAGCCTGCCTCTCCCGGAAGTGTAAAGCTGCCCTTTGTATGCGGATATTTTGTATGTTCCATTTTCTCTGCCTGCCCTTTGGCACTCTCCCTCCTACAGCGCTCCGTCGCCTGTAAATTTTTCATAATTAAGGACCGTACCGAAGAATGCCAGCGCCATTCCCTGGCCCCATCCCTGGATCCAGCGTTTGGAAATGCTCCGGTATCCCTCTCTGTCCTTCATCACTGCTGTTCCGCCGGATACATTCATTACCTTTCCATCCTCAGAAATATTTTCCAAAATTCCTGTGATGGCTTTGTTAATATATTTAATATGAAGAGGATTTCCCTTTAACACCATAGCTGCTGCGATTCCGGCAGAGGCAGAAACCTCCTCATAGGACTTCGGATCATCCAGAATGGTTCTCCAGAGGCCATTTTCCGTCTGCAGCGTCTTTAAAACAGCCAGCTGTTCATTTAAACTTCCTACTATTTCCAGATACTTTGGATAGAGATAGCACTGAGGAAGGATATGAGCCACCTGAGACATGGTAAAAGCAGCCCAGCAGTTGGCTCTTCCCCAGTAAAATCCGCTCATGTGATCCTTTGCAATATTGTCATATCCATGATACCAGAGGCCGGTGCGCTCATTCTGCAGATACTGGATATGCCAGTACCACTGGTTTAAAGCATCCTCCACCAGTTCTGGACGTTCAAACATAACGCCTGCCCGCAGCATGAAAAATGCAGCCATAAACAGGGTATCTGCCCAGCACTGCTCCGGAAAATCATTATTTGCCGATACGGTGTGCTGAAGGACATGATCCCCAAAGCGCAGAGCATGGTTTGTGAGGTAATCCAGCTTATCGTCTATGATCTTTTTATAAGTCTCATCACCCGTTTCCTTATAGAGCGTCAGAAGCACATGACCCATGGCGCAGGTATTTACCGTAAAGTCCGGAAGCCCCAGGCTGATCAGCTCATCTACCCTCTCTTTTACCATATCAAGGTACTTCTTATTTCCTGTCGCTTCATAGGCCTCCGTTATGCCGTAATAAGCTACACCGCAGGGCCAGTCCCAGGTCATATCCATGTTCATGGTGCGCTCTGCCACTTTGTCTACAACCGCCTCAAGCTGAGCTTTATCATAGTTCAGTTTCATTTTCCTTTCCTTTCTGTACCGGGCAATTTTGTGTCTATACCTCGGTTTTTGTCCATTTTAATACGGTATTTTCTCTTTTTCTATCACTATATTGCTCTTTTATCATCCCTTTAGTCCAGATGTGCTGATTCCCTCTACCAGATATCTCTGGAAGAAAATAAAAATCAGAACGGAAGGAAGAATAGAAAGAGAGGCCATGGCAAACATGGCACCATAGTCGGAGGATGAGCCGGGATCGCAGAACAGTTTTAATGCCAAACTCACCGGATACTTGGCTGACTTATTTACATAAAGCAGTGCGGAAAGGAAATCATCCCATCTCCACATAAAGGAGAAAATCCCAGCTGTAACAAGAGCCGGTTTAATCAGAGGCAGGATGATCTTTGTAAAAATAGATACATAAGAACAGCCGTCAATCTTTGCGGCCTCATCCAGATCTCTTGGGATTCCTGAAATAAAGTTAGAAATCAGGTATACGAAAAAGCCCTGGATAGCAAAGAAATAAGGAACGATCAGCGGCATATAGCTGCCCACCCAGTTAAGTTTCTGATACCACAGATACTGAGGGATCATAAGAACCTGGGCCGGAAGCATCATGGATAAAAGCATGGCGGAAAACAGAAGCTTTTTCCCCTTAAACTTAAATCTGGCAAATCCGTAAGCAACGATGGCAGAAGAGATCACTGTTCCAATGGTAGCCACTACTGAAATAAACAGGGAATTTTTAAAAAATGTGGCGAATGTTACCTTCGCAAAGCCTTTCCAGCCATTTATATAATTTTCAAAGGTAAATGTTTCTGGAATCAGGCTTCCTGCTGTCTGAAAAATGGTATTGGTTGGTTTAAAGGAGCTCATTACCATCCAGATCAGAGGATAAATCATAACCAGGCCAACAGCAAATACCAGTATATGATAGATAACCGCTTTGACTGCTCTTTTCTCTTTCATTGCTTAACCCTCCTCATATACCCAGAATTTTTTGGTTGCAAACAGCAGCAGCGTAATAGCTCCGATAATAGCAAGCATTACCCAGGCTAAAGCAGCACCGTAGCCGGTATTGTAAAACTCAAAGGATTGCTGATACATATAAACGGTGTAAAACAGCGTGGAATTCATGGGCTTTCCCTGGGTGATAATGTAGCTCTGAGTAAATGCCAGAAATCCATTGATCATCTGCATCACCAGATTAAAGAAAATGGTAGGAGTAAGAAGAGGAAGGGTAATCCTGAAAAACTTCTGGATTCCATTGGCTCCATCTACCTCTGCCGCCTCATAAAGCTCCTTTGAAATCTGCTTTAACGCAGATAAAAAAATCAGCATGGAGGATCCAAACTGCCATACAGCCAAAAGAATCAAAACCCAGATGGCAGTTTTTGTATTTCCCAGCCATGCAAAGGTAGTTTCAATTCCTACAGCGCCCAGCAGACGGTTAACTACACCATCCGTAGCAAACATTCTCTTCCACAGAATCGCCACAGCTACGGAACCTCCGATAATAGATGGAAGGTAGTAGGCTGCACGATAAAAGCCGCTCATCTTTGAATTTTTTAACAGCAGCATTGCTACGATCAGCGCAAAGACCAGTCTTAAAGGCACAGATACCAGTGCAAAATAAAAGGTAACGCCGATTGCTTTATAAAAGGTCTCATCCTGAAACATCTTCACAAAATTATCCAGTCCTGTAAATACAGGCGGAGAAAGAATATCATATTTGCAGAATGAGTAGTAAAGGGATATTCCCATTGGTACGATCATAAACAGCAAAAATCCAATGGTAAATGGAAGGGTGAAAATAATACCTGCCGTACTTTCTTTGCTTAAGGCTTTTTTGAATGGATTCATCCTATTTCCTCCTCTAAAAACTTCTGCCTGCATACGTTTATAACCGCAGCAGGCAGAACCCTAAGAAACCTGTTTTATTTCTATTTCTGAAAATGAAATTTATTATTTGGAAGCCATAATCTCATTTCCTTTAGTAAACAGCTCCTGTGCTGCCTCCTCTGATGTCATCTGGCCATATGCCACCTTCTCCTCTAACTGCAGCAAAAGCTCTGTAACCTCGCTGGAGCCGTTTGGCATTGGAGGATCAATCTGTGAAGAAGCAGGTGATACAACCTCATTGATAAACTTAATACTTTCCTGAATCGCAGGATCAAGGCTTGGAGACAGTTCGGCAGCTACCTTCTCAGACAGCGGCACTCCGCGTTCTGCCAAAAGAATATTGTTTGCATCCATACTGTTGGTCCAGTAGTCGATAATCTTTACTGCTTCCTCCGGATTTGCTGCATTGGCAGATACAGAGAAAAACTGAGCAGGCTTCAGGAAATCCGATTTAGCCGGATCAGCAGAAGGCCAGGTAGTAATGCCGATTTCAGGCATATCCTCCGGCTTGCAGTTCTCATATTCCCCAATCTGATTAGACCAGCAGAATACACACCAGGATCTGGAATCTTCACTTGCACCATATACGAAAGGATCCTGTTCTACAGAGCCTGGGGTAATCTCAGCGTAGATGCTCGGATCTACATGCCAGCCTTCCTTTACGCCATCCTCAAATACCTTAAAAATGGGTACAAATTCATCTGCGCTTTCCACATTTAATTTGCCTTCACCATACATAGAATGACCGTTTGCACGAATCATGTACTGGACGATTTCCTGCGTTACGCCGTATGCCATATTGGTACGGTAGCCTGTTTTTTCCTTAACAGTTTTGCAGACCTCAATAAACTCATCCAGAGTCATATTATCCTTGATCGTAACACCTGCCGCATCTGTTACTGCCTTGTTGTACAACAGGGCCGGTGCGTTAATGCCAATGGGTACGGCATAAAGCTTTCCGTCTACCTTACCGGAATTTAAAACATCTGCATTCGCATCATCCAGGTTCAGAGTACCATCTTCCACATAAGGAGTCAGGTCTAAAAGCAAGTTATTCTTTGCATACTGATCCAGATATGCATAATCCATCTGAACTACATCCGGAAGGGAATTTCCTGCAGATGCAGTTGCCAGTTTATTCCAGTAATCACCCCATTCAGAAAACTGTCCGTCCAGTGTAACTCCTGGATTCAGCTCTGTATATTTATCTAATGCTGCCTGCGTTCTTTCATTGCGGACCTGATTGCCCCACCATGCAACAGTCAGGCTCTTTTCACCACCATCCGCTGCTTCAGAACCGGCTGCTTCTGTCTTGGCTGCTCCATCAGCCGAAGCCTCTTCTTGCGCTCCTCCTGAACACCCAGTCAGACTCATTGCGGCCATCAGACCTGCCATCACCAGTGCAATGTTTCGTTTTTTCATAAGACATACCCTCCTGTTTTATTGTGCATCCGCTGTCTGCACCTTTAAGCTTCGTTTCAACTGCTGATTTTATTATACTCCTCCCTTTTCCGATTCCGTGATAGGTAAAACCGATATTCGTGTTCAAAAAACAGACCTGTTTTCTGTATTGATTGCATAACTTCTGATTTATATGTATACTAAATCCTGTTACAGAATTACACATCTTTTACAGGAAAGGCATCCCTTATGAGCTATGGTTCCCACGGTTTTATATCCTTTGCAGCCCGTTCAATCCGGTATCGATTAAACAATCTTCCTTTATTTCAGAAGATACTTTTTATTGTGTTAAATAATGTATTTCTCATTATGGTTCTCTCACTCTTTGGTCTACGCCTATACACAGGAGCCTACAATGAACTTCTTTATAAGACCACAGCCGGCAATCTGACCCACTCAGCCTATACGATTTCTGACAGCCTGAAAAGTATTGAAAACGTATCCTCTACCATCCTTGCTGCTCCAGAAATCCAAATTTCTCTCTCTGCTATTGCAGAGCTCAATGACCGGGCCGCCTGGACAAACGCCAACCGGGTCATCATCAATTCTCTTCAGACCTATCATTCCTCTGTAAAAGACAACGGCGCATCTTTTCTGATGATCCAAAATGAACATTTCCATAATTCTACTTATACCATGTGGAAAAGCAAGCTTTCCGAAGAGCGCCTTCAGGAGGCTATCGAGGTGGCTGAACAAAAAAAGGGCGCTGTGGTATGGATCCCCGCTGATCCCGGAAGCAATGCCCTCCTCATGAGCCGCGAAATCCGGAAGGTAGATAATCTTTCTCTGAAGCATCTGGGAACTCTGGTGGTTTATGTAGATTTAAATAATATTATCCGCAAGGCAAACGCTGCTGCGACTCAATACTCCGACAGCCAGTATATTCTTTGCAGCAAAGACCAGAAAATCTATGTGCCGGAAGAATTTTCTGATTCTCTTGCGGACAAGATCATTTCTTCCTCTTCAGAAAAATACCAAACGTTAAAACTGGATTCTCATACCTATTTTACAGTGCATAATACGATTCCCGGTTACGGACTGGAATACTACAGCCTGGTTTCCTATGATGAAATCATACATACCCTTCACACCTCTGCGGCATTTATTCTTTTTATCCTGTTTGCAGGCGTTGTCCTGATTGTTTTTATTTCCTATTGCCTGATCCGCTCTATTTTAAAACATTTTAAAATTCTGCTGAAAAAAATGGACAAATGCTCATGTGCGGTAAAGTAACACACAAGAATTTGAACAGGCAGCAGCCCATTATTCCTAAAAAATCTTGACAACTATTGAACAGATGATTATACTTATCCTGTAAATTGAATAAAATCTTCAGGGCAGGGTGCAATTCCCTACCGGTGGTATAGCCCACGAGCCGCAAGGCATGATTCGGTGAAACTCCGAAGCCGACAGTATAGTCTGGATGAAAGAAGATTAAGAAGCGCAGGAAAGTTTTCTTTTCTGCGTGTAAAGCGATTGCTCTGGGATATTTTATATTCCAGAGCTTTATATTTGCACAGGTATTCCCTGCGCTCTTTTGCTTTTGCCTTGAACGATTTTGTTCAAGGCATTTTCTATTTGTGGAGGTGATACTGTGAATGACAGTGATTATATGAAAATCGCATTACAGCTTGCAAAAAAAGGATGCGGTTTTACTTCTCCTAACCCTATGGTAGGAGCTGTCATTGTAAAGGAAGGACGGATAATCGGGCAGGGTTGGCACGAAAAATATGGCGAAGCTCATGCAGAACGTAATGCGTTAGCGGCATGTACAGAAAATCCAAAAGGTGCGACCATGTATGTGACTTTAGAACCTTGCTGCCATTATGGAAAGCAGCCGCCCTGCATCAATGCAATCATGGAAGCAGGCATTGAACGGGTAGTAATCGGTTCTGGTGACCCCAATCCCCTTGTCAGCGGAAAAGGAATACAAATTCTAAAAAAACAAGGGATTTTGGTGACAGAACATATTTTACAGGAGGACTGCGAGAGGCTCAATGAAGTGTTTTTCCATTACATTCAAACCAAGCGTCCTTTTGTAGTGATGAAGTATGCCATGACAATGGACGGAAAAATTTCAACTAAAACAGGAGCGTCAAAATGGGTCACGGGCGAAACGGCACGACGCCATGTCGCACAGCAGCGTCACCGATATGCTGCAATTATGGCAGGAATCGGAACAATATTGACAGACGACCCACAGCTTACCTGCCGGATAGAGGGTGGAAAAAATCCGATTCGCATTATTTGTGACACCACGCTTCGCATACCTCTAAGTGCGAACGTTGTTTCCACAGCAAAGCAGATTCCTACAATAATTGCAACCTGTTGCAGGGACGCAGAAAGATGTGCCTTGTATGAGAAAAAAGGCTGCCATGTCCTGCTTGTCGAGGAAAGAAACGGTCATGTGGATTTAGAACAGCTTATGTATTTATTAGGGGAAAAACAGATTGACAGCATTTTGCTGGAGGGTGGAGGGACGTTAAATTGGGCAGCTCTTTCCAGCGGTATTGTACAGAAAGTGCAGGCTTATATCGCACCTAAATTATTTGGTGGACAGGCTGCAAAAACTCCGATAGAGGGAGAGGGCATTTGCTATCCTACTGCGGCTTTCCGATTAAAGAATAGCTGTGTTCTTCCGCTGGGTGAAGATTTTCTGATTGAAAGTGAGGTAGAGCAAAGTGTTTACGGGAATCATTGAGGAAATCGGAACGGTTCATAAAATCAAAAAAGGACAGCTTTCCGTCGTCCTTGAAGTTTGTGCGAAAACAGTGCTGGAGGATATGAAAATAGGGGATAGTATTGCAGTAAATGGAGTTTGTCTAACTGTTACAGCCCTGTACTCAGGCTCATTTGTTGCGGACGTTATGCACGAAACCTTAAACCGTTCTGCACTGGCAGCCCTTATCCCTGGTGGTCATGTGAATCTGGAACGAGCAATGTCGGCAAGCGGAAGATTTGGAGGACACATTGTCTCCGGACATATAGATGGCACAGGCAAAATCGTGTACATACAAAAAGATGATAATGCGGTCTGGTTTACCATACATACAAACCCGGAAATCATGAGGTATGTTGTAGAAAAAGGTTCTGTTGCAATCGACGGTATCAGTTTGACAATTGCCAAAGCCGACAGAGATAGATTTTCTATTTCAGCGATTCCCCATACCGTCAGACAAACAGTATTGAATGAGCGAAAAGAGGGTGATTCTGTCAATCTGGAAGCAGATATAGTTGGAAAATATGTTGGAAAATTCTTGTCTTTCAAACAGAACACGGACAGTCATATCACAAAGGAATTTTTAGAGAAATATGGTTATTAGGAGGATGTCGCATGGCAGCGTTTCATAAAATCGAAGAGGCACTTGAAGATTTGAAAAAAGGAAAAATAATTTTAGTAACAGATGATGCGGAACGGGAAAATGAAGGGGATTTTATCTGCGCAGCACAATTCGCAACAACGGAAAATATTAACTTTATGGCGACCTACGGAAAAGGGCTGATTTGTATGCCTATGTCAGAGGACTATGTAAGCAAGCTCAAAATTCCGCAAATGGTAGAAAGAAATACCGATAACCATGAAACGGCTTTTACTGTTTCTATTGACCATGTAACAACTTCTACCGGAATTTCTGCTGCTGAACGCTCAATCACCGCCCTTGCATGTGTGGAGGAAAATGTAAAGCCAGAGGATTTCCGTAGACCTGGACATATGTTTCCACTGCTTGCAAAGAAAAATGGTGTGTTAGAGAGAAACGGGCACACGGAAGCAACTGTAGATTTATGCCGGTTGGCTGGATTAAAAGAATGTGGATTATGCTGTGAAATCATGCGTGAAGATGGAACGATGATGAGAACAACAGAGCTTTTTGAACTGGCAGAGCGTTTTGGAATAAAATTTATTACCATACAAGATTTGCAAAATTACCGTAAGTGCCATGACCATTTGGTCGAGCGGGTAACAACTGTAAAAATGCCGACCAAATATGGGGATTTTATCGCATATGGTTTTGTAAATAAGCTAAATGGAGAACATCATATTGCTCTTGTAAAAGGGGAAATCGGAGATGGGAAACATATTCTATGCCGTGTTCATTCGGAATGTTTGACCGGTGATACCTTTGGCTCCCTACGCTGTGATTGCGGACAGCAATTTGCTTCAGCCATGACGCAGATTGAAAAAGAGGGACGGGGTATCTTGCTCTATATGCGGCAGGAAGGACGGGGTATCGGGCTTATCAATAAGCTGCGTGCCTATGAGCTGCAAGAGCAGGGAATGGACACGTTAGAAGCAAACCTTGCATTAGGCTTTTCAGGCGATGAACGGGAATATTATATCGGCGCACAGATTTTACGGGATTTGGGCGTATCAAGTATGCGGCTTTTAACGAATAATCCAGATAAAGTTTATCAGCTTGCGGAATTTGGGCTTGAAATCACGGAACGTATTCCGCTCCAAATGGACGCTACGGCGCACGATTTGTTATACCTCAAAACCAAGCAGAAACGTATGGGACATATTCTAAAATACTAAATCGCAGGAGGAAAATACGATATGAAAACATTTGAAGGAAAACTTGTGTCAAAAGGAATCAAAGTTGGGATTGTAGCGGCAAGGTTTAACGAATTTATCACTGCTAAGTTGTTGGGAGGGGCTATGGACGCTTTGCTCCGTCATGACGTAGAAGAAAAAAATATTCATGTGGCGTGGGTTCCCGGAGCATTTGAAATCCCTCTAATTGCGTCCAGAATGGCAAAAAGCGGAAAGTATGACGTAATAATTTGTTTGGGGGCGGTTATTCGCGGCTCAACCAGTCATTATGACTATGTATGCAGTGAGGTGGCGAAAGGGATTGCTACTGTTTCTCTGGAAAGCGGTATACCCGTACTGTTTGGTGTACTTACTACTGACAGTATTGAACAGGCGATTGAGAGGGCAGGAACAAAGGTGGGAAATAAGGGATATGATTGTGCTGTCAGTGCAATCGAAATGGTAAATCTTATTGAGGAAATTGAAAAATAAATATTTTTCCATAGCAGAATCAGCCGAGCCAGTCAACGGCAAGTGAATGGGCTGCGCCCACCGTTGACAGCCCCGTCTGTCCTTGCTGGTGGGTAATCAAGGGGCGACAGCAAAAAGTGCTGCCGCCCTTTCCCATAATCGAAGAAAGGGGGATTTTCCATGACTGAATACGAAGCCTATCAAGAACATATCCGCTATACCCATGATACCTATTGCCGGATTGTTATTCGCCATGCGTCCTTTGACGCTGCCCGTATGCTGGCGGCGAGGTGGAAACGGGAAATCTCCCTTGAATATCTGACCGAAGAAAAGTTTGTCCAACTAAGCACCACAGACGAGTATTTTCAAGTGCCGGACTATGGCGAAACTTATCCGTTCTCTGTCCGGGGGCAGACGATACTTTTAGATAGCTGTTCTCTTGCGGCTGCTCTTGCCCGATTGCCGGAACAGACGCAGGAAGAAATCTTTTTGTACTACTTTCAGCACTTGACGCAGAAAGAAATCGGAGAACAAAGCGGCTGGACACGCAGCACAATCGGGCGGCATATCCAGCTTGCCTTAAAGCGGCTGAAAGAAGAAATGGAGGTGTTGTTCCATGAGCAACCGACTTCTCCCCTATGACACGATAATAAAAGCACATGAAGGCGACCCCATAGCGATACAAACTGTCCTTGACCGATATGCCGGATATATCCGCTATTTCTCCAAAATGAACGGCTATTATAATTCTGATATGGAGGACTACATCAGAACAAAGCTGATTGAAAGCCTGTTCAAGTTCC
>OGZM01000561.1_pt1 | contig 44567 bp, 38 predicted proteins | sample 1576821 | NCBI WGS metagenome assembly OGZM01 (sample SAMEA3541491, study PRJEB24748) | human gut metagenome | biome: human gut; feature: human-associated habitat; material: faeces | place: China | collected 2012
AGATCCGAGTTCACTCCCGAGCTGCGACCCGAACGGCTCGCCCGTGCCATTGGGGACGTGCCCCTTTGGCACGCTGCCTACGGCCGCGCCAAAGGGGTACGTCCCCAATGGCACGGGCTGGCATATGCTGAGTAGGGAAGCCGCGCGCCCGCGCGACATCGGGCAAAAGAGGGTTCGCCGGGTGGACAGCCGGCGGCCAATCAAGGTGGTACCGCGGAAATCAGATCCGTCCTTGGGAGTGCGAGCGGTCGCACGATCCCGAGGGCGGATTTTTCTATGGAACACATCGGCGCCGCGCTGCGGCGACGATCGGAAGGAGAGGGGACAGATGAGTCTGATCGACGAACTTGAGGAGCTCGAGCAGCGGGCCCGCGAGATGATCGAGAGCGCCGAGACGGCGGAGAAACTCGAGGCCGCGCGCGTGGCGCTCATGGGCCGCAAAGGCGAGATCACGGGCCTCATGCGCATGATGGGCAAGATCGAGCCCGAGGAGCGCCCGGTGCTCGGCAAGCGCGCCAACGAGATGCGCCGCATGGCCGAGACGCTGCTTGAGGGCCGCATGAAGCAGCTCAAGCGCGCTGCCATCACCGAGCTCATGGCGACCGAGGCCGTGGACATCACGTTGCCCGGCGCCCGTCCGCAGATCGGTCACGCGCACCTCATCAACCAGATCATCGAGGAAGTTGAGGACGTGTTCTGTGGCATCGGCTACACCGTCGAGACCGGCCCGCAGGTCGAGTCCAGCTGGTACAACTTCACCGCCCTCAACGCGCCGCTCGATCACCCGAGCCGCTCTGCGCGCGACACCTTCTACGTAAAGGACAACGCCCCCGGCACCGCGGCGCACCCCGAGGAGCACGCTCACGGCGAGTCCGACGTGCTGCTGCGCACCCAGACTTCCGGCGTGCAGATCCACACCATGGAGACGCAGGAGCCTCCCATTTACATGATCGCCCCGGGCCGCGTGTACCGTCCGGATACGGCCGACGCCTGCCACCTGCCCCAGTTCCACCAGATTGAGGGCCTCGTGGTCGATCGCGGCATTACCTTCGGCGACCTTAAGGGCACGCTCGACTATTTCGTCAAGTGCATGTTCGGCGAGGACCGCGCCACGCGTTACCGCCCGCACTTCTTCCCGTTCACCGAGCCCTCCTGCGAGGTCGACGTAAGCTGCGGCGTGTGCGGTGGCGAGGGCTGCCCCTTCTGCAAGCACTCTGGATGGATCGAGATCCTCGGTTGCGGCATGGTCGACCCCAACGTCCTACGCAACTGCGGCATCGACCCGGACGTCTACTCCGGCTTCGCGTTCGGCGCCGGCGTCGAACGCATCGCGGCGCTCCGCTACGACCTGCCCGACCTGCGCACGCTTGTCACCGGTGACATGCGCTTCCTGAATCAGTTCTAAGAAGAGGTTTGAGATGAAAGTTTCTTACGACTGGCTGTCCAGCATGGTCGAGCTGCCGGAGGATCCCTCGGAGCTCGCCCGCGAGTTCATCCGCACCGGCACCGAGGTCGAGTCCATCGACACGGTGGGCGAGGCATATCACAAGATCGTCACGGCGAAGGTCGTCTCCAAGGAGGCGCACCCCGATTCCGACCATCTGTGGGTCACCCTGGTCGACGTGGGCGCCAACAACGTCGACGCCGACGGCAACCCCGAGCCCCTGCAGATCGTGTGCGGTGCGCAGAACTTCAACGAGGGCGACCACATCGTGACCGCCATGGTCGGCGCGGAACTGCCGGGCGACGTGCACATCAAGAAGGGCAAGCTGCGCGGCGTCGTATCCTGCGGCATGAACTGCTCGCAGCGCGAGCTCGGCCTCTCCGGCGACCACGAGGGCATCTGGATCCTTCCCGAGGATGCGCCCGTGGGCATGCCGCTCGCCCAGTATCTGGGTAGCTCCGATACGGTCCTCGATTGCGAGATCACGCCCAACCGCCCCGACTGCCTGTCCATGATCGGCATCGCCCGCGAAGTCGGCGCCATCTACGACCGCGATTTCCACGTGGAGCTTCCCCAGGTCAAGGCCGAGGCCGGCGCGTCCGCGGCTGAGACCGTCTCCGTCGAGCTCATCGACGAGGGCCTGTGCGACCGCTACGTCGCCCGCGTGGTGCGCGGCGTCAAGGTGGGCCCCTCGCCCGACTGGCTCGTCCAGCGTCTAAACGCGGCAGGCGTCCGCACCCACAACAACGTGGTCGACGTCACCAACTACGTCATGATGCTCACCGGCCAGCCCCTGCACGCGTTCGACCTCTCCGCCTTCGAGGAGCGCGACGGCAAGCGCGCCGTGGCCGTGCGCGCCGCGCGCGAGGGCGAGCGGTTCCGTACCCTCGACGACGTGGAGCGCACGCTTTCGGCGGGCATGGGCCTTATCGCCACGGGCGAGCGCGGTGCCACGCCGGTGGCGCTCGCCGGCGTCATGGGCGGCATGGACTCTGAGGTCACCGACGCCACCGTCGACGTCCTGGTGGAGAGCGCTTGCTTCAACGCGGGCCGCACCTCCCACACGAGTCGCGACCTGTCGCTCATTTCGGACGCCTCCATCCGCTTCGAGCGCCAGGTCGATGAGACCGGATGCGTCGACGTGGCGAACCTGGCGTGCTCCCTGATCGAGGAGCTCGCCGGCGGCGAGGTCGCGCCCGGATGTGTCGACGTCTATCCGGCTCCGCGCGAGGTCGCCCCTGTCGAGCTCAGGCTCGCGCGCGTGCACGCCATCTGCGGCGCCGATATCGCCCCCGACTTCATCGAGCGCTCCCTCACCCGTCTGGGCTGCAAGGTGTCCGTCTCCGGTGAGGGCGACGGCCTCGTCTACAGCGTCGTGCCCCCCACCTTCCGCCCCGACCTCCCGCGCGAGATCGACCTGATCGAGGAGGTCTTGCGCCTGTGGGGCATGGGGCGCGTCGAGGCGACCATCCCCGCCGCCAAGAACCACATTGGCGGCCTCACCCGCGAGCAGCGCCTCACCCGTAAGGTCGGCCGGATCCTGCGCTCCTGCGGCCTCAACGAGACCATGAACTTCTCCTTCGCCGCGCCGGGCGACCTCGAGCGCATCGGCATGACGGAGGAGGGCCGCGGCTGCGCCGTCGAGCTCATGAACCCGCTCGTCGCTGAGCAGACCGAGATGCGCCGCTCGCTCATCCCCGGCCTACTGCAGTCCGTCGAGTTCAACATCAAGCACAGCACGGCGAACGTGCAGCTCTATGAGATCGGCACCCTCTTCTTCGGCCGCGAGAACGCGAGCGCCCCTAAGGAGCGCGAGGCCGTCGCGGGCGTCATGTCCGGCTCCATGGGCGAGGTGACGTGGATTCGCAAACCCATGCCGCTGCGCTTCTTCGACGGCAAGGGCGTCGTCGAGGAACTGCTGGAGCAGATGCGCATCCCCAAGGTCCGCTTCCGCGCCGCCGAGGGCGAGGGCTACGCCTTCCTGCAGCCTGGGCGCTGTGCCGAGGTTCTCTCCGGCGGTACCGTGCTCGGCTGGGTCGGCGAGATCCACCCCGACGCGCGCGACGTCTATGGCATCGACATCCCTGTGGTCGCGTTCGAGCTCAACCTCGAGGCGCTGCTCAAGCTCTCCGGGGCCCAGGAGGCCTATCGCGAGTTCTCGCAGTTCCCGAGCGTCGAGCACGACCTCGCCATCGTGGTCGACGACTCCGTCACCTGCGAGGACCTGGAGCGCCGTCTGCGCTCCGCCGGCGGTAAACTCCTGGTGGGCGTGCGCCTGTTCGACGTGTACCGCGATGCCGAGCGCGTGGGCGAGGGAAAGAAGTCCATGGCGTTCGCGCTCACCTATCGCGCCGACGACCACACGCTCACGAGTGAGGAAGTGGAGAAGGCTCACTCCAAGCTCGTGACCAAGGTGTGTAAGGCCACTGGCGGCGAGGTCCGTAGTTAAAGCTTTCCCAGACACCCCACCTCCGGGCGAACCTAAAGGCTTATGTACCTCAGTACACCGCGCCTTTACGTTCGCTCGGATCTGGGGCACCTGGGAACGTTTTCGCTTCGGTTGGAGCGCACGACGACGTGAGAGAAGATTGAGGTATGCCAAGCTGGAACATACATATCGCGCATGCGGAGGGGCTGCTTGAGGATGGCGGCCCCTTCGCGGGCGTCGTGCGGGACCGCAACGCGTTCCTGTTTGGCAACTTTGTGCCCGACATTTACGTGGGCTACATGGTGCCGAGTGTGGCCGAGCCCATCCCGTATCGTGTGACGCATTTCGCCGCTCCCGAGCATATCCCTAAACCCCGCGAGGCGGAGTTTTGGCATACCTACGTGGCGCCTATGGCTCATGAACTGGGCATCGCCGGCGTGCCTGTCGATGATGCCAGTGTTGCACCCGGTGCTTCCGATGGCCGCACGATCGTCCTTGCGCTCGACGATGACGTGGCAAGGGGGCGCACGAGCGACGCGGCGGGAAAGCCCACCGACTCCGCGGCAAGGAAAGCCCCCGTCATCGAGGCGGGTTCGCTTGCGCGCGAGGTGGCACATGTGTCACCCGCGCACACCCCGAACTATGAGCTGAAGGTCGATCCCGCCCTCACCGCCTCGCTTCAGGTACAGGCCTTCGAGGTCGTCCGCGAGGCGGACAAGGCTGTGGATGCGCGCCGCTCCCAGTTCGACATGGTGTTGGGCACCTGGACGCATCTGCTTGCCGACACCATCTGGAACCAACGCGTCAGCGATTTCCTTGACGAGCTGGGGCAAAAGCCCAGCCGTGACTTCCGCATTAAGAAGCAGGGGGACTTCGATCAGTTTGGCAAGTCGTTGCGCATCGACGCCTTCCCCGTTGCAACTCCGCGCCTGCTCGATGCGGCCGCGGCATTTCCGCAGCATGCGATTGATGGGTGTTCGGTGCTGTACACAGTGGCGATCGCTCATGAGATTGTGCGGACCAACAGCTTGGTTGGTGAACCGGAATACCGCTTGCTCACCAGCGAGTTTTTCGCTCAGACCTTCAACGAGGTCCAGCGCACCGCCGCGAATCTTATACGCGAGCGGCTGTAAGGGGCTTGCTGCTCCTGTTTGAGGTTTGCCCGCCGCGCAATCCGCATGAATCATGTGCTCTGCAACCTGTGCGCCCGTGTGCAGGCAATTCAGCACTTGACCTTGCGCTTTGCGCGAAGGCGCTCTTGATATTCCCAGTCGCTTTGGGGGATATAGTACGTCCCCCAATCATCGAAGATGCATTCCCTCAAGCGCGGGTTCGCTCGCAGTGCCGTCTTGGACTTCGGTCGCTTTCGGACTCCGAGCTTGCGTCGCAGATGGTCGATGAACGTCTTGAAGCGCGACGTGTCCGTTAGCTGGTCTTTGGTGAGCAAAATCACGTCCATACCCATGTTTTGCAGGCCGAGTGTTCGATTGGCGTCAACGCCGCCTTGGTTGGTATTGTCATGGACGAATCGCCCTTGGCACTCGATGAGAACGGGTGGGCGATCGCCGGTCGCCTCGAAATATATATCGGCATAACATGTGGTTCGATCCGCGAGCGTGCGCGCCGTCGGCGAAAGCGTGATCGCGTGATTGTTGCTGAACGGACCAAGGCCCTCTCCGCCCAAGCGGGGCGCAAGCCCAAGTAGCATTGAGGCCTGAACCTCCAGTGGTGAGGCACAAACGCCAGTAACCATGCCGAGTGCCTTGAGGTACTTGGTGTTTCCTCGGATGCCCTTTGTCTGCTCGCCGTATGTTCGAAGCTCCGAGATTGTCACCAGGGGATCCCGGTGCCATAGGTTGGTAGGCTCTTTGTTGCTGGTGCGAACTTGTCGCCAGCCGCCCGGCCATACGAGCCTTTGCTGCTCGAGAATATCGATCTGCTTTTGGAGTTCATCGCCGGGATTGTAGATGGCAAATGATCCGCAGAGCTCATACATTGCCATTGCCAGACGGTACGTAGAGATAAGTGGTGCCAACGTGAGCAGTGTGAGCTGGGGTGATGCATAGGTAAGCCCTAGGTCATCATCGGTACAGAAGGAGCTTGGCGGGAGCTCGGCGGTTAGCACATGTTCGCGGACGCACATTGCCCGCGTGCCAGGCATCTTCTCGGTTGTGAGTGTATGCAGCGGTAGATTGGGCCAGTAGCTCTCGAGACCATGTAGGTCGAGAAGTCTCAGATCGAGGCTGGTCTCGATATAGGGGAATGGCGGAAGTATCACTTTAACCAGCGGAGGCAATCTGAGTAGGGCAAATGATGTCGGTCCGCAAAAGTATTCATGCATGTTGGCTCTTTCGTCTTGGTTCGTGTATATGGGGCATATTTCGGTGCTGGCGCGAGATGCTGTGAACTGGGAAGACGAAAGCTGCTGATTGCGCGCAAATCTGCGGACGTAAAAAGATGAGGCCCCATTTGAGATGTAAATCTATGTACCCAAAGAGCCGATGGTCTATCTCGAAAGTGGGCGAAGAGGATTGAATGCCGCAAATCGAGCGATTTTGTAACGAGTTTCGAGATGCCTCGAGTAGACGGCGTTTTTCGGCATCGTTTGCCCAGATAAAACTCTTTACTTTTCGCCTCTACTCGGGACGTTTTAAAACTCGTTACAAAATCGCCCGATTCGTGGCTTCTCCGGGCTGGATGGCATGGTCGCGAGGTACTGCGAGGCCGGGAGGCGCGACGGGGCCGGCGACAAAGGCGCGGCGTGGCCGGCGGCGGAGATTCGGCGTGGCCGGTGACAAAGAAGGGGCTCGCTGGACAAACCAGCGAGCCCCTCTGCAGCGATGATATCGCTTGAAAGGATGCGTGTAGCGCGAGCCTTAGCGAACCTGAGCCACGTAGGCGAGGTTGGTCGAGGAGACCTTGCCCTCGAGCTCGACGGAGAGACGGGCATCGCCGGCGGTCGCGACGGTGAGATCGCCCTTCTCGACGAAGCCGAGCTCCTTGGCCGTCTCGACAGCCTTCACGATGGTGCCGTTGACGGTGCCCTGGGTGATCTCGGCCTGGCGCGGGATGACGCCCCAGTACATGATCATCTGCTGAACGGCCCACTCGTGGCGGGAGAACGCGCAGATGGGCATGTTCGGACGGAAGTGGGAGATCAGGCGAGCGGTGCGGCCGGTGGTGGTGGGCACCGTGATGCACTTGGCGCCCACGGCGGTCGCCATCTGGACGGCGGACATGCCCACGACGTTGTTGACGACACGGGTGCCGGACGCGTTCTCGGGCATGGCGAGCTCGGCGTGAGCGGGCATGTACTTCTCGGTCTCGATGGCGATACGTGCCTGCATGGCAACGGCCTCGACCGGGTACTGGCCGGCTGCGGTCTCGCCGGAGAGCATCACGGCGTCGGTGCCATCGAGGATGGCGTTGGCAACGTCAGTGACCTCGGCACGCGTCGGGCGCGGGTTGTGCTGCATGGAGTCGAGCATCTGCGTGGCGGTGATAACGGGCTTGTAAGCCGCGTTGCACTTGGCGATGATCTCCTTCTGGATGTGGGGAACGAGCTCGGGCGCGATCTCGATACCCAGGTCGCCACGAGCGACCATGATGCCGTCGGAAGCCTCGAGGATCTCGTCGAACTTCTCGACGCCCAGGGCGCACTCGATCTTGGGGAAGATCGTAACGTGCTCGCCGCCGTTGGCAAGGCAGAGCTCGCGGATCTCCTCGACGGCCTTGCCGTTACGGATGAAGGACGCCGCAATGTAATCGATGTTCTGGGTGAGGCCGAACAGGATGTCCTGGCGATCGCGCTCGGTGACGGCGGGCAGGGAGATGTCGACGTTGGGGATGTTGACGCCCTTGCGCTCGCCGATCAGGCCGTTGTTCAGGACGACGCAGTGCATGTCCTGGCCGTCGACGGACTCGACCTCGAGGCCGACCAGGCCGTCGTCGATCAGGATGATGGAGCCCTTCTCAGCCTCGGAAGGAAGCTTGAGGTAGTCGAGGGAAATGTGGGAGGCGTTGCCGAGCCAGTCCTCGGTCGTGGGCTGCGCGGTGACGATGATCTTGTCGCCGGCGTGGACCTCGACCTTGGCGTGGCCCTCGAGCAGACCGGTGCGGACCTCGGGGCCCTTGGTGTCGAGCAGGATGCCGACGGGCTTGCCAACCTCGGCGGCGCAGCGACGGACGCGCTCGATGCGACCCTGGTGCTCCTCATAGGAACCGTGGGAGAAGTTGAAACGGGCGACGTTCATGCCCGCCTTGATCATCTCGCGAATAGTCTCGTCGTTGTCACAGGCGGGACCCATGGTGCAAACAATCTTGGTGCGTTTAAGTTTCTGCTGCATTCAGACCTCCATCTGATGTCATTAATAGGCGTCGTGGGTAAGCAGATACATGGGCACATTATAGAAAAAGAAAAGCCGTACATCGTTGTAAAACGACCGCATGCCGATTCATTCCACATGGCCCTTGATTTATAAACGCCCCATAGTAGAAGGATGTGGACATTGCCTTCTATCGCGGGGTTCTCAGGTATACCTGGGAATGGCTTGGGTACCATATTGCCCTATGACAAGCCCTTGCCCAGGTTCCGGGAATTATAATCGGGTGTCAGACTGTTGGATTGGGGCGCAGCGCGCCTGTGTCCCGCTTGGCATACTCCGGGAGGGGTCAGATTGAAAGAGTACTTGGCTTCGGCTGAGGAGGTTCTCGAGGAGCAGTCCACGAGCGCCGCTCAGGGCCTGACTGCCGCCGAGGCGCAGACGCGTCTGGCGAACGTGGGTCCGAACAAATTGGACGAAGAAGAGAAAACGCCGCTGTGGAAGCGCTTCTTTGAGCAGATGGCGGACCCGATGGTCATCATGCTGCTCGTTGCGGCGGCTATCTCCGTCATCACCGGCTTCATTCAGGGCGAGCCCGAGTGGGCAGATGCCGCCATCATCCTGTCCGTCGTCATCCTGAACTCCGTCCTCGGCGTGGTTCAGGAGGCCAAGTCCGAGCAGGCGCTCGAGGCGCTGCAGGAGATGTCCGCGGCGCAGTCCAAAGTCATCCGCGACGGCAAGATGGTTCACATGGCAAGCTCCGAGCTCGTCCCCGGCGACGTCGTGCTGCTCGAGGCGGGCGACTCCGTCCCCGCCGACTGCCGCGTGCTCGAGAGCGCTTCCATGAAGATCGAGGAGGCCGCCCTCACCGGCGAGTCCGTCCCGGTCGAGAAGCACGCCAACACCATCGAGCTCGGCGAGGGCATGGACGACGTGCCGCTTGGCGACCGCAAGAACATGTGCTATATGGGCTCCACCGTCGTGTACGGCCGCGGCCGCGCCGTCGTGGTGGGCACCGGCATGAACACCGAGATGGGCAAGATCGCCACGGCCCTCACCCAGGCAAAGAAGGAGCTCACCCCGCTCCAGATGAAGCTCAACGAGCTCTCCGGCATCCTGACTAAGCTCGTGCTCGCCATCTGCGTGATCATCTTCGCGGTGGACATCGTCCGCCACTTCGGTGAGCTTGGCACCAACCCGGGTATGCTGCTCGACACCTTCATGGTCGCCGTGTCCCTGGCGGTCGCCGCCATCCCCGAGGGCCTGGTCGCTGTCGTCACCATCGTCCTGTCCATGGGTGTCACCAAGATGTCCAAGCGTCAGGCCATTATTCGCAAGATGACCGCCGTCGAGACTCTCGGATGCACCCAGATCATCTGCTCCGACAAGACCGGCACCCTCACCCAGAACAAGATGACCGTTGTCAAGCACGAGCTCGCCTGCGCCGAGGAGAAGTTCCTCGCCGGCATGGCGTTGTGCTCCGACGCCAAGTGGGATGAGGAGAAGGGCGAGGCGGTTGGCGAGCCCACCGAGTGCGCTCTCGTCAACGACGCTGCCAAGGCCGGCATGCAGGGGCTCGACGTCGAGCACCCGCGCGTGGGCGAGGCGCCGTTCGACTCCGGCCGCAAGATGATGTCCGTCGTGGTCGAGGAAGCCGACGGCACCTTCGAGCAGTACACCAAGGGCGGCCCCGACGTCGTCCTCTCCCGTTGCACCCATGTGTATGACAACGGCGAGCTCGTCCCCATGACCGATGAGCGCCGCGAGCAGATCCTCGCCGCGAACAAGGCCATGGCCGACCAGGCGCTGCGCGTGCTGGCGCTCTCCAGCCGCACCTACACCGAGAAGCCCTCTGACTTCTCCCCTGAGGCCCTCGAGCACGACCTCGTGTTCTGCGGCCTCTCCGGCATGATCGATCCCGTCCGCCCCGAGGTCACCGCCGCCATCGCGGAGGCCAAGGAGGCCGGCATCCGCGCCGTCATGATCACCGGTGACCACATCGACACCGCCGTCGCCATCGCCAAGGACCTCGGCATCGTCGAGGACGCTTCCCAGGCCATCACCGGCGCTGAGCTCGACAAGATCTCCGACGAGGAATTCAAGACCCGCGTCACCGAGATCTCCGTGTATGCCCGCGTCCAGCCCGAGCACAAGGCCCGCATCGTCGATGCCTGGAAGAGCCTGGGCAACATCGTCGCCATGACCGGCGACGGCGTGAACGACGCTCCGTCCATCAAGCGCGCCGACATCGGCGTGGGCATGGGCATCACCGGCACCGACGTCACCAAGAACGTCGCCGACATGGTTCTCGCCGACGACAACTTCGCCACCATCATCAACGCGGTGGAGGAAGGCCGTCGTATCTACGACAACATCCGCAAGGTCATCCAGTTCCTGCTGTCCGCCAACATCGCCGAGGTCCTCTCGGTGTTCGTGGCGACCCTCATCGGCTTCACCATCTTCCAGCCGGTCCAGTTGCTGTGGATCAACCTCATCACCGACTCCCTGCCGGCGCTCGCGCTTGGCATGGAGGAGGCCGAGGGTGATGTCATGAAGCGCAAGCCACGCAAGGCCTCCGATGGCGTGTTCGCCGATGGCATGGGCCTCGACATCGCCTTCCAGGGCGTCATCATCACTCTGCTGGTGCTCGCCTCCTTCTTCGCGGGCATGTTCCTGCACAACGGCTCCATCGACATGGGCATGCTGCTCGATGGCGTGCCGGATGCCGAGGGCGTGACCATGGCCTTCATCACTCTTTCGATGGTCGAGATCTTCCACTCCTTCAACATGCGCAGCCGCCGCGCCTCCATCTTCGCCATGAAGACACAGAACAAGTGGCTGTGGGGTGCCGCCGTTCTCGCCCTCGTGCTGACGGTCATCCCGGTCGAGGTCGACTTCCTCGCCGAGGTCTTCGGCTTCATGACCCTCGATCCGATGGCGCTGCTCGCTGCTCTTGGCCTCGCCTTCCTGATCATCCCGATCATGGAGGTCTACAAGGCCGTTATGCGCAACATCGAGAAAAACAAGGCGTAAGGGAAGGGACCGAGGCGTAAGCGTGGCTGACGTTTTGGAACATATTCCGAGCTTTGGAGACCTGCGTGCATCCAGCGCGCAGGTCTCTGCGTTTGAGCAGGCGCGCTCGGAGCTCGATGCAGCGGGGGATGTGCCCGCCGCAGAGATTGAGCTGGGTGCCGTGGTGCGCTTGGATCGTGGTTTTCCCATGATTGCGACGGCTTCGGGCGCGTTGCTGCGCGCCGAGCATGCCGTTGATTTTGCCAAAGGAAAGCGCGGCAAGCGTGGTAAGCACGGCCGGGGCGGCACAGGTAGGACCGCGGGGGCAGATGAGGCTGCCGAGCGCGTTCTGCCCAGCGTGGGCGATTTCGTGGCGGTCCGTGTCTCGCCAAACCACGACATGGGCGTAATTCTGCGCGTTCTGCCCCGACGTACGGCATTTGAGCGCTGGCGCGGCAAGAACCGCGGCGAGCGCCAGGTGCTGGCAGCGAACGTCGACGTGATCTTTATCGTGCAGCCCCTGGGAGCTGAGCGCGACACCTTGTCGCTCATGCGCGACCGCATCGCCCGCTCCCTCGTGCTCGCGCGCGATTGCGGTGCCGAGCCGGTCGTAGTCCTCACAAAAATCGACCGCTGTGAGGCGGGCGAGGTGCAAGCGGTTGTTGAGGATATCAAGCGGCTGGTTGGCGAGGGCGTGCCCGTGATCGCGACCTCCTCGCGTACGGGGGAGGGGCTCGATGAGGTCCGATCTTGCATTCCCCGCGGCTCGGTCGGCATGATTTTGGGCGAGTCCGGTGCGGGCAAGTCGACGCTGCTCAACACGTTGCTCGGCACCGAGGCGCTCGAGACGAGCGAGGTGCGTGAACGTGATGATGCTGGGCGGCATACCACCGTCGCGCGCATCATGGTCACGTTGCCTGAGCCCTACGGTGTCATAGCCGATTGCCCGGGATTGCGCTCACTGCCGCTCGTGGGACATGAACGAGGGCTCGCACGAGCATTTCCCGAGGTCATCGATGCTGCACATACCTGTCGATTCAATGACTGCTCCCATGTGCACGAGCCGGGATGCGGTGTGCTGCAGGGCGTGGAAGATGGGGAGATCGAGCGCGTGCGCGTGGACGCGTTTTTGGCGCTCGCTTCCGAGATGCGCGTGAGTGCGCAGAGCCTGGACCCCGATATCCACCTCTAACCAGGGATTTCCTCACGCGTGAGCGAAAGACAACGACATAGCTCGATCGCAGGGTCGCTCGGTATGGGCGGCCCTGTTTTCTATGCGCGTCGACCGTGGGCCTTCGTGCGCTCGGACACAGGTTTGGCCTGGGTCTGGCACAGGCCTGTCATCGGGTGTCAGCTGGTGGTATGAGCCCTCAACAGGTCGCTGCGGAGTTTCTCAATTAGTCGCCTTCGCGAGTTCCGCGGGGTTCGAGAATCGAGTCACGGGACGCATGCGACTGGGGGATCGGTACATGAATCGAAGCAGAAGGCTCGCAATCAGCGCTTTTGCTGGATTGGCGGCCGCGCTCGTGTGCTTTATGGCGGTAACCGGCGCGCACCGCGATGCGGAGCGTGTGGAGCAGGAGATGCTGGCGCAATACGGCGGCGAGTTGACGAGCGTTTGCGTGGCCAGCCGGGAGATCGAGCCTGGTGAGAAGATCGACGAGGGCAACGTCGTGGTGACGGAATGGGTTTCCACCTTACTGCCCCAAGGCGCGATAACCGGTCTTTCAAGTGTGCTGGGTCGAACGGCGACGGCGCAGATCCCCACGCATGCGCCCCTCGCGGAGGCGTATTTCGAGCAACGTGAGGGCGCGGTGGACATCCCGCGCGGGATGGTCGCGGTCTCCGTTGCGAGCGATCCGGAGCACGCGGTTGGAGGCATGCTTACGCGGGGTGAGACGGTTGACGTCTATGCCTTAGGCGACGCGCTCGCAGACAAGTTGACGAGCGCGCAGGTAATCGACTCAAGTGCCCTGGCTTCCGGGGGCGGGGATGTGCAATGGGTGACGCTCGCGGTACGTCCCTCGGCTGTGCGCGAATTGCTGGCGGCGACGTCGAGCGGCATGGTCACCTTGGTCGTTCCAGGTACGCAGGCGGAGCAGTCAGACGAAGGGGAATCCGCTGGCGAGGATGAGCCGGAGGCGGATGCGTCTGCGGATGATTCGCCATCAGGGAAAGAAGGCGAGTGACGGATGGAATCGATTTGGCTGGTGTACTGCGCGGAGAGCGCATACGGACGTGTTCGCGCGGAAGTGCGCAAGCGTGATGTACGTGCGCGGATCGCCCGCGTGAATTCGGTGGAGGGCGCCGTGCAACTGGGGAGGGCGTGTGCTGCGGCAGATGTCCATGTGGCGTTTGGCTGCGATTCCCAGGCGGTCGCGACGACGGTGGCGGGGATGGCGTTCGTGCGGCAATCGTTTGATGGGGTCGAGGTACTCGTGATCGCCGACGGCTGCGATGCGCCGTCCATCGCGCATTTGCTGCGTACCGGTGCAACTGAGGTCATCGCGACGGGGGCGAGTGAGGACGCGCAGGTGCGCTCCGAAGACTCAACCACGTTAGAAGCATGCATGGAACCCGACGAATTCCCGCAGCGGACGGGCGAGATAGCCCTCGTTCGCGATGACATGGTTCCTCTTGAGGAGCTGTGGCCGCCGCTTGATGAGCCGGATGACGCGGAATGGCCTGGGGACGTGTCGATTATGTCGCCGCCCATGGCCGAGCGGCGTGACGGTGCGCCGGTGGGCGGAGAGGAGGCGGCGAGCGATTTGCGCGAGGTTGCGGCACGTGCGGGCACGCGTTCGGTTGCGCACGCGGCGACGGGGACGCACCGTGCGCCGCTCGTCACGGTTGTTTCTGGCAGGGGAGGCGTTGGAAAGACGACCCTTGTGGCAGCTCTGGCCGCTTCTTCCGCTCGCGCCGGGTTGCGTGCCGCGGTTCTTGATCTCGACTTGATGTTCGGCGACCTGCCCGCCGTGTTGGGGGCGGAAACTCGCAAGGGACTCGAGGGTCTTGTTGCCCATGAGCGCGATGGTTCCATCGCGGAGTGCGACGTCGAGGCGACGGCGATGCGCGTGGGTCCCGGTTTGACGCTGTGGGGCCCACTGACAGAAGGCGAGAAGGCAGAGTTGTTTGGCACCCCAATCGAGCAGCTTATCGAGGTGCTTCGGGGCGCGGCGGATGTGATTTACGCCGACACCTCGAACAACTGGGGAGATGCGGCGGCAGTTGCAATTGGCGCATGCGACCGTTGTTTGATTGTGGGCGGCAGTGGAGAGACCTCGGGGTCATCGGCGGCGGCAGTCGTCTCGCTCGCGGCGCGGTTGGGCGTCCCAGCGACACGGATGACCAGCGTGTTCAATCGGCTAGGTGGTCGTGGGTGCGGAGAGGAGGAGGCGCTGCGATTCGAGATGGGCGCCTCGCTACGTTCGCGCGTTCGGATAGCGGATGGCGGCGAAGACGTGAGAGGCATGCTCTCATTCGGCAAGCTCGACGCCTTGGTTGCGGGAAACAGCGCGTTTGCCGAGAGCGTGCGGACCTTTGCGGCGCAGCTACTTGGGGAGCTGGGCTGTTCGGTCGATAAGCGCCTCATGGCCGCGTCGCCACAGGGAGAGACGCGCGGGACGAAGTTCCGGTTGCCGTGGCGCAAAAGGAGCGGTGGTGCACGATGAGCTTGATGCATCGGATAGCCCGTGTCCAAGCCGGCGGTGGGAGCGCCCGCGCGGAGGGGCCGCAACGCGGACGCGCATCGTGTGTGACGGATTCGCCAGACTCCGTCCCGCGGGCCATGAGGGTGCATATCATGCGCCTGATGATGGATCGCGTTGGGTTTGCCGAGGTTGCCCGTATCGTCAAGGTGCCCGACGTCGAACAGGCGCGCGTCGAGTTGCGGCCGGCCCTCGAGGCGGTCATCAATGCGGATACGACAATCGACCTGGGCGTGCGAGAGCGTGAGCGCGTTATCTCCGATGTGCTTGATGACGTGGTGGGGCTCGGCCCCTTGCAGTCGTTGCTGGAAGACGATGAGGTGACCGAGATCATGGTCAACGGCTGCACGTCGACCTTCATCGAGCGCGGCGGCGTGCTGAGTCCAATAGGCAGACCATTTGAATCGGACGAGCAGATACGCATCCTCATCGACCGGATCATATCGCCGCTGGGCCGTCGCGTCGATGAGCGGAGCCCCATGGTGAACGCGCGCTTGCCGAACGGCTATCGCGTGAACGCGGTGATCCCGCCGGTCGCCATCGACGGTCCCACGCTCACCATTCGCAAGTTCTCGGATCGGATTAGCTCATTGGAGCACCTGGTGCGCCTGGGGTCTCTTCCCGCATGGTACGCACAGATGCTCTCGTTCGCCGTGCGCCTTCGCGAGGACCTTGCGGTGGTGGGCGGCACGGGATCGGGAAAGACAACCCTGCTCAACGCCCTGTCGTGCGAGATTCCGCATGGCGAGCGGATTGTGACCATAGAAGACTCGGCCGAGCTCAAGTTCACGCACCATCCGCATGTCGTCCGACTCGAGGCACGCGAGGCGTCGATTGAGGGGGAGGGCGCTGTCACGATCCACGATCTGCTGGTGAACGCGTTGCGCATGCGTCCCGACCGCATCGTGGTGGGCGAGGTGCGCAACTGTGAGGCCATCGACATGCTCGAGGCCATGAGTACCGGTCACGATGGCTCGCTCACGACGCTGCATGCGGGCAGCGCCGAGGAGGCGGTGGTCCGCCTGACCCTGCTCGCCCGCTACGGCGTCGATCTCGCGAGTTCCCTCATCGAGGAGCAAATCGCGATGGCGCTCGACGGGATCGTAATGTCGGTGCGCACCCCGTCGGGTAAGCGATACGTCTCGTCGTACACGGGCGTGTCGCGTGCACCGGGAGGCGGGGTCGAACTGACTGAGTACGTGCGAGGGGACGCCGTTGCCCACACGTGGGAACTGATTCGGGAGCCACCGTTCATTGGCGAGGCGCTGCGAACGGGCGCGCTTGAGCAAGAGGAGGTCGATAGATGGAGGTCATCGTGTCAGCGTGCGTCGGAGCGCTCACGGCTATCAGCCTAGCGGCCCTGTCGACACCCGGCTTATCTGGCGAGTTGACGATTGCACGCAGGCGGATCGCGCTCATTTTGAAGGGCGTGGAGCGTGCGCTGCTCCATGCGCGCGAAGAGATTGAGGGGAGGCTTGCCGCGTACGGCGTCCTCACCCCGCGCAAGCGGGCGGAGCGCAACCGGGTTGAGCGTGCGATGCCCGAGGCGTTCGGCTCGTTGGCGGTGTCTCTTGGTTCGGGTTTGTCCCTATCCCAGGCGATGCAGTATGTGGGCAGTCGCGCGGAGGAGCCGGTGCATACCGAGTTTCTACACGCCTCTGCGCTCATGACCTGCGGTGTCTCGTCGGTTGATGCACTTGATGAGTTGGTGGAGCGCCTCGATGCTCCCGCTTTGGATTTGGTGGTGCTCGCCCTCAAGGTTTCCCGCAGGACAGGAGCGGCATTGGGCGGGTTGCTCGCAGAAGCCGCTGGGTTGGTTGGGGAGCGTATAGCCCTGCTGCGCCAGCTTGAGGTGAAGACGGCGCAAGTGCGCATGTCGGCTCGATTGGTGGCCGGAATGCCCGTTTTTATGGTGGGGTTCCTCTCACTCGTGTCGAGCGATTTCCGGGAGGGCGTGTTCACGCCTTCTGGCTTTGGGTCGTTGGCCGTCGCGTTGTTCCTGAACATGTTCGCTTGGTCGATCATCCGCAAGATCATGCGAGTTGATGTGTGATGGGAGGGGTGTATATCGCCATACCGGTCGTGGCATCTGGTTCGTTGGCGACGATATCTGTCTTTCTCTTTTTGGGATGGGAACGTTACGACCGTCGGCTTACCTGCATCCGTTGGGCGCAGACGTTGCGAAGGGATGGCGCGCGGCTCGTTGCATCACTTGAAGCGGTGGTGCGTAGGGTTCTGAGGGTGGAGGCCCCCTCGAGGGCTTCTGCAACGTTGAGCGAGGTTTCCGAGATGATCGATATCGTTCGTCTGGGCCTGTCCGCCGGCTTGTCGTTCGATGCGGCCGTGGGCATGTACTGCGATGGCAGATCGGGCGGGCTCTCCACGCGTCTGGCGCAGGCGCGCGTGTCGTGGCAATCGGGTCTGACGACGCGGGAAGAGGAGCTTCTGGCTGTCGCGCATGAGACGGGACTAAGGGCACTCGAAGTATTCGCAGTCGCCGTTTCGCAGGCACTCGAGCTCGGTGCGCCGCTGTCCGAGACGCTTGAGGGGCAAAGCCGGGAGATCCGCGCCGCCCATCGCGCCGAGGTTGAGCGCCAAATCGAGCGGGCTCCGGTCAAGCTCCTCATACCTACGGGGACGCTCATCTTGCCCGCCTTGTTGTTATCCATTTTGGGCCCGCTGCTTGCTGCCAGCGGGATGATGTAGGGAGGTACCCATGATCGCATTAGTCGAGTATCTGGCCGAGGTCTGTGAAGAAGCGCGCGCTCGCGCTGTGGCTGCCTGCCAACGAGTGGGCGATGCATGCATCGAGACCGCCCAAGAGGAGGATGCGCAGGGGACGACCGAGTACGCGATCTTGGTTGGTGTGCTGGTGGTGATAGCGATCATCGCGATCATCGCGTTTCGAGACAAGGTGAGCGAGCTGTGGAACGCCATCTCGAACGGAATCAACGGCCTGTGAGCGGGCGTGCGCCGCGTGCGCTGGTGTACGGCCTTCCCCTTGTCTGCATCGGCGTCGCGATTGTTGCGGCGCTTATGGGACAGGCGGCGACGCAAGTTGATGGCGATGCCTCCACTCAGGATGAGGCTGAGGCGGGAGGGCAGGCTGGCGTATTGGAGCGTGCGCGAGCGTTATTGGGCGCGAAGACGCGCGAGAGCTCGACCGAGACGTTTTTACGCGATTTGGCTCTCAACTCGCGTGCTCAAGACGCTGGTGCGGCGGCTTCGGATGGCGAGGGGGCAACCGATGCCCTGTGTTGGGTCGAGGAGGGTGATCTTCCCGTTGTTGCCGAGAACGTGCTGCGTGCCTATGCGGATACCGGAGAGGCAAGGCTTGCCGCCAGCGGCTACCTCGATATGCAGGGAAATGTTTGGGGCGCCATCGTGCAGGGAGGGGATGCTTGGTGCGACGTGGTCCTGGTGAATACGGAAGGCGGGCGGGAGAGCACGGTCAGGGTGACTCGACTGCTTCCAGGCGAGGTCTAGCGCGCTCCCGCCGTGCAGGGAGGTGCCATGGAAGGCTGGATAAGGCGATGGTTGGGGCATGGCACCAGCATGGACGGCTGGTGCACGTGCTTGGTGAGCGGGCGGCGCAGGGGACGGTCGAATACGCCCTCACCGTCGTTGCGCTTCTGGCGATGGTGGTGGGAATGGCGGCGTTGTGGCGTGCTGCCGTTGACGGGACGCTTGCGGAGCTCGTGCGCGCCGCGGCATCGCATGCGTTCAGCGCGGGAGGAGCCATCGACATATCCCTGTATTGAGATGTTGGCAGAGGGCCGCGCCCAGGCGACTGTCGAGGCGGCCTTGCTGATTCCATCGTTTCTGCTGCTGTTGCTGCTCATGCTCCAGCCCGTCTGCCTGCTCTACACGCGCGCGATCGTGGAATCCGCGGCTGCCGAGACGGCCAGGTTGATGACGACGGCCACGCTGGAGGGCGACGAGGCATATCGGGCGTTCGCACTTCGCAGGCTTTCCGCCATACCCGATCTTGCGATCTTCCATGCGGGAGGCTCCCAATCGTGGGAGATCGAATGCGGGCGAGCAGCAGATACGGGTGGCACCGTCCGCGTATCTATCGAGGGCTACGTTCGGCCTCTTCCCATCTTGGGGGCGTTTGCGGGCGCGATGGGCGAGGTGAACGGATACGGCGATGTGCAGATGCGGGTCGATGTCTCGTATGAGGGCAGGCCGGAATGGCTGGAGGGTGAGTATGCGGAATGGGTTGAGATGTGGGATACATGAGCTGAGGACTATCCTGCTTGGAGGCCGGCGGCCCCGCACGCGTACCGCACGACGTGGGGTGCGATGGGGTATCGATATGTTTCTCGAGGACGGTGCCTACACGACGGTGGCGGCAGCTGTTGCGATGTTGATGGCGCTGGCGTTGTTATTCTCGGCATCGATAGCGGTATGGTCGGCGGGCAGGTCGGGCGACGTGCAGGCTCGTGCGGATGCCACCGCGCTCGCGGGGGCGAACGTGGTCTCTTCGTACCATGCGGTGGCAACGGTGCTCGACGCCTGCTCGTTGAGCTTGGGACTTGCCGGTTTTACCATGACGGGTGTGGGATTGATTGGGGCGTTCGTGCCGGGTGCACAGAGCGCTGCGGCAAAGACGCTGGACGCCGGCCTCGATATGCTCGAGACCAGGAACACCTTCGTGACATCGGCTTCGCGGGGCCTTAAGACCCTCGAGGACTCGCTGCCGTATTTGGTTGCCGCCAACGCCACCCACGCCTGCACGGCTCAGAATGGCGAGTCGACCACGTATGCTGGCAGCGCGTTGGCGGCTCCCTCAACATCGGCATCGGAGTTCCCGGCACTCGAGGGCGACCAGATATCAATCGGGGAACTTGAGCGAGAATCCGGTGAATTGGAGCAGGCGGCGGCAGATCTGGCACGCGCGGCGGAGCATACGGCGGCAAAGAAGGAGGCGGCGTGGCTAGCGGACTGTGGGCGCGATGGCATGAACATGCAGGAGCGGGCAGGGCGGCTCTCGGGCATTGCAGATCATGACAACCCCGATTTCGCATCGAGCATGGTGTGGGAGCCGAATGTCGCCCTCGATCGCGCACGGGCGTATTATCGCTGGCGCTATGATCACGATGCTCCCGAGGGGCAAAGGGTCGAAGCCCGCGCCGACGCCGCCGCACGCCATGCGTTTTACGGCTTTGCGATTAAGACGCTCGCGGGCGCTGAAGTTGTTGAACGGGACGGCACGATCACCTCGACGGTCAAGTTGCTGCCCAGAAATACCGAGGAAGTGCGGAAGACAAGTCTGTATACCGATGCCGCGTGGCCCTCGAGCAACGAGGACGATGGTCTCACCCTGCATTTCTCTTCTTCGTGCCCCGGTGCTCAGGGGGCGGCGGGCCCCTCGCTTTCGCTCGAGTCGTTGGATCAGGGTGCCGCCCGGGAGTGCGAGGTGTGCCGGTTCAGTATTGGCGACGTGGGAAAGGCCCCCGCTGCATCGACGAGCATAGACAACGGCTTTGAGTACCATCTGCGAGCCTTCACGTTGGCGCTTGACGACTACGTGGCCGCGCGTCAACAGGAGCTCGACGAGCAGGCGCGTTCACGTGGAGAGGCGGAACAGGTGAGTGGCGCATTCGAGGAGGCGATATCGGACCTTTCGGGAAGACGGCCGCGCATCGCACCTCCCGGCAGGGACGGGTGCATCGCGCTTGTCGTTGCATCTGCTACGCAAACGCCCGAAGATCTGCAATCGCCGTTTGCCACGACGGAGCACGTGGCGGAGCGCGGTGCTGTCTCGGCAGCGGTCCTCGCGCCCGACGAGGCAACGCGTCAGAATAATGTGCTCTCAGGGTTTTTCAGCTCCTTGGAGGGGCGTGTTGGGTCGGGAGGGGCGGTCGGCCTCGTTGATTCGGTGATGGACCTGTGGGGCGATCTACTCATTTCCTATGGCGAATCGAGCGCCGGGATAGACCGCGCTTTTTCCGACCTTGCGGAGGGGCTGGGAAGGATCGGTGTCGGCTCGGTGGGCACATGGTTCAAGGGCCGATTGCAGGGAATCGTGCGCACCCTTGGCATAGAACCGGTCGACTTGAGACAGCGAAAGCCTGTGCTCACCGATAGCTCGCTCGTGGCATCGCGCGCGGGTATGCAGGATTATGCCCATATCCAAGGTGCATTGCGGAGCATTCCCGCCGGCGCAACGGATCCAGAGGCGATTTTGCAGGCCGTCGGCTATGCAGTGGGGGAACGCATCATGTCCATGGAATTCACCATTGCCGAAATCCCGCTGCCCGGCGGCGGCTCCCTGCCACTTACGGTGCGCGTGAGCGACATCGCGTCAATTGGGGGAGGCGGTTCGTGATGGGTGAGACATGCCGTGCGGAGGATCGCGCTCAGGCGACGGTCGAAATGGCCGTCGTCGCTCCCGTCATGCTGGTGCTTGCTCTGATTGTCTACAACGTGATGATGTTCGTGTCAGCTACAGCGCGGTTTGACCGGGTGGCGCCCGATGTCGTGCTCGCGCACGGTTTGGCGCCAGCGGGAGATGCGACGGGGGTGCTCTCGGGGGCATCTGCCGCGGCGCAGGTTGAGAAGCAGCTCGCACAAGCCATGGATGGTCATGAGGTACGCGTCGAAGTAGTGGTTGAGGGTGGTGAAGGGAGCGACGGCTCGGATCGTGGATCCCTGCTCAGCCTTGTGGGGAGTTTGCGGACCTATCGGTGCACCTTGCGATATCGTCCGTGGCCCCAGGGTCTTTCCATTGCAGGAGTGGACCTGGGGGCGCCGCTCGAGCTTGTCCACACCAAGGCCGTGACGGTCGATCCGTGGAAGTCGGGGGTGATTGTGTGACTTCCTGTCATGGGGCAGCTGCTAGTGTTGCAGTCTTCCGCGCGCTGCACGACCTTGGCTGGGAGGGGCAGGTCGAAGAGGCGAAGACGTTCGCGCGCCGTCTTGCGGGCTTCGTGGCTCTTCCCGCGACGGTCGGCGCAGGGCGTGTTCGCATCCTCGTGTTTCCCCGCTGCCGGTCGGTTCACACCTGGTTCATGCGGATTCCGCTGGATATCGCCTTCGTCGACGCATCCGGTCGTGTACTCGCACGCCACGATGGCGTTATGCCCTGGCGCATGCTTTCGTGCTCGGGGGCGGCGTTCGTTATCGAGCGCCCCTCGGCGCTATTGGCACTATCGGCGCGTGGCGGTGCGGGGACTATTTTTGGCAAAAACAAAAAACTTGCTTGACCGCTTGGAAAACTATGGGTATATTAATCACTGCTGTAAACGACAGCGCATATAGTGGCTGGGTAGCTCAGTTGGTAGAGCAGAGGACTGAAAATCCTCGTGTCAGGGGTTCGATTCCCTTCCCCGCCACCCTTTGAATTTGAAAGACCTCCCAAAAATGGGAGGTCTTTTGGTTTAGGTCTTCGATGTCTCATCGCGCTCGATGGGGGTATCCTAAGAACTTAGATAGGAATTGTGCACAGGGAGAGGTGTCCATGTTCGACAGGGTTCGCGGTGTCAATCTGTCTGGTTGGTTCATCTTGGAACCATGGGTCACGCCCTCATTGTTCGCCGCTACTGGTGCTTCCAACGACGGCGAGCTTCAGCAGGTGCTAGGACCCGCCGCCTATAACGAGCGCGTTCGCGAGCACTACGAGACGTTCGTCACCGAGCTCGACTTTAAGAGAATGTCGGCGATGGGGCTCAACGCCGTGCGCATTCCGCTTCCCTGGTATGCGTTTGGCGCGCAAAACGAGCATGAATCCTATATTTCCTGCATCGACTATATCGATCGCGCCATGGAATGGGCCAATAAATACGAGATGAAAGTTTTGCTTGATCTCGCGACGGTTCCTGGTGGCCAGGGGGATTCCAACAGCTCTCCCACCATACCCGATATCGTGGCCGACTGGCACTCTTCTGCAAATGGCCGTGCTACCGCGCTCGAAACCCTCGAGCGCCTTGCCGAGCGGTACGGCGAGCAAGAGCCCCTGCTTGGCATCGAGTTGCTCGATTCTCCCGTTATGAGCGTGCGCACGGGGCTTTTTTCCACCAGCGTGGGAATTCCCAGGCACTATCTGCGCAATTTCTATCGCGATGCGTATGAGGTCGTGCGCCGTCATATGCCAACGCGCAAGATGGTCGTCTTCTCCGATTCGGGCCATCCGGACGCCTGGAAGCGCTTCATGGCAGGTGAGCAGTACCAGAATGTGGTCATGGACCTGCACCTCTATCATTTCAGGGACGAGACCGCCCAGGACATCACGTCCCCCAAAGGACTCACTGCCGCGCTCAATCGCAACAAGACGTTGATCCGCGAGGCAAAGAGCCTCAAATTCCCCGTCATCGTTGGTGAGTGGTCGGGTGCCGCCGTGCTCTCGGGGTCTTCGGTCACGCCGGAGGGCCGTCGTGCCTACGAGCGCGTATTCGTTTCGAACCAGCTCGCGACGTTCGATGCGGCGGACGGTTGGTTCTTCCAAACCTGGAAGACCGAACGCCGTCTTCCCGCATGGGATGCGCGCGTGGCGCTTGCCCCGCTCGAGCGCGCCATGATGGAGTAGCACATGCCGAACACCCTCTGCCTTGGCGATCGTGCGAAACGTCCGGATAGCTCAGGGCTTCTTTCCCTGGTGGGCACGCCCATCGGCAATCTGGGAGACCTGTCCCCGCGTGCCGCCGAGACCTTTCGCACTGCGGACCTCATCTGCTGCGAGGACACGCGCGTCACCTCCAAGCTCCTGGCCCACCTCGGCATTTCAAAATCCCTTATGCGCTGCGATGACAACGTGATCGCCCAACGTGCCCCCGAGCTCGTGGAGCGTGTGCTCGCCGGTGAGCGCATCGCGTTCGCCTCGGACGCGGGCATGCCGAGCGTGTCCGATCCCGGTCAGGTGCTTGTTGAGCTCGCGCGCCGCGAAGGAGCCCCCGTGGAGGTCATTCCCGGCCCCTCGGCGTGTGTGACCGCCCTGGTCCTGTCGGGCATCCCGAGCGACCAGTTCTTCTTTGAGGGGTTTCTCCCGCGCAAGCACGGCGAGCGCGTGCGCAGACTTCAGCGCCTCGCGTCCATTCCGGGCGCGCTCATCTTCTACGAGTCCCCGTATCGTGCGGAGGCATCGCTCAAGGCGATCGCCGAGGTGTTCCCGCAGCGTATGGTCGCGCTCTGCCGCGAGCTCACCAAGCTGCACGAGGAGGTCTTGCGCGCTCCTGCCCCAGAGCTGCATGAGCAGGTTGTGGCGCGTGGCGAGCTCAAGGGCGAGATGGTGATCGTGGTGGCGCCTCCCACCCAAGAGGAGCTTGAGCGCCATGAGGCCGCACTCGCCGCGGGATCTCAGGTGAACGCGGCTGCCGATCCCGACGAGCTGCTGCGTTCCGACATCGCCGAGGCCCTGGCTGCCGGGGAGCCCGCCAACGCCCTAGCCAAGCGCCTGGCCCAAAAGTATTCGCGCAAGAAGCGCGACGTCTACGCCAAGGTGCTCGAGCTGCAGCAGCAGTGACGTGCGTCCGGTGTGCCGATGGCACGTCCAACCCCAGCGCCCCCTTGTGCCAAAGGGGTCCGTCCCCCAATGGCACACCGGGCATTCCTGCTAGAATGAAGAATTGCATGAACAACCAGCGAGAAGGAAGCCGCGCATCATGAGCACGAAGCCGTCCTACTACATCACCACGCCCATCTATTACGTGAACGCCGACCCGCATCTGGGAACCGCGTACTCGACCATCATCGCCGACGTCCAGGCGCGCTATCGCCGTGCCGCCGGCTACAGCGTCAAGTTCCTGACCGGTATGGACGAGCACGGCCAGAAGGTGGCAGAAGCCGCCGAGAAGCACGGCATGACCCCGCAGGAGTGGTGCGACTCCCAGGCACCGCATTTCCACGATCTGTGGCGTGAGCTGGAGATCTCCAACGACGACTTCATCCGCACCACCGAGCCGCGCCAAAAGCGCGCCGTCCAGTATCTGTGGGAGCGCATGCAGGAGGCTGGCTACATTTACAAGGGCAGCTACGACGGTTGGTACTGCGTGCCGGACGAGACCTTCTTCACCGAGACCCAGGTCGAGAAGGCCGACGAGGCCCGCGGCACGGAAGGACAGCACCTCTGCCCCGACTGCGACCGCCCGCTCGAGCGCGTTAAGGAGGAGAGCTGGTTCTTCAAGCTCTCCGCGTTCCAGGACAAGCTGCTCGCCCTGTATGACGAGCACCCGGATTTTGTCCAGCCCGACTTCCGCATGAACGAAGTCCGTTCCTTCGTGGAGGGCGGCCTGAATGATCTTTCCGTCTCCCGCACCTCCTTCGACTGGGGCATCGAGGTGCCCTTCGACGCCGACCACGTCACCTATGTGTGGTTCGACGCCCTGACCAACTACATGACCGCCGTGGGCTACGGCGCCGAGGGCGACGAGGCCGCTGCGGACTTCGCCTACCGCTGGCCTGCGCAGACCCACATTGTGGGCAAGGACATCATCCGCTTCCATTGCGTGATTTGGCCCGCGATGCTCATGGCGCTGGGTGAAGCCCTGCCCGAGCACGTTTTTGCGCACGGCTTCCTTACCGTCAAGAACGAGGAGACCGGCAAGGCCGAGAAAATGTCCAAGTCCCGCGGCAACGCCATCGCCCCGCGCGAGGTCATCGAGAAGCTCGGCGTGGAGGGCTACCGCTACTACTTCATGACCGACGTCACCCCGGGCACCGACGGTGCCATCAGCTTTGGCCGCATGGAGCAGGTCTACAACGCCGATCTGGCCAACAGCTGGGGCAACCTGATCTCGCGCTCCACCAACATGTGCATCAAGTACTTCGACGGCGTCACGCCCGAGCGCGACGCCACGGCCGCCGGATACGCCGAGAATCCGCTGGCCGCGACCGCCGAGGGCATCTTCGAGCGCTATGCCGCCAAGATGGAGGCCTTCGCCTACGGCGATGCCGCCAAGGAGGTCATGGACCTCATCCACGCCGCCAACCACTACATCGAGGACTCCGAGCCCTGGACGCTCGCCAAGGATCCCGCGAAGGCGGGCGAGCTCGCCAACGTGATCTGGAACCTGCTCGAGGCCATCCGCATCTCTGCGCATCTGCTCATGCCGCTCATGCCGAGCACGAGCGCCGAGGCCCTGCGCCGCATCGGCTGCGAGGGCGAGGCCGCGACCGATGACATGGCCGCCGCCTGCGCGTGGGGCCAGCTCACTGCGGGGCTGCCGGTCGAGAAGGGCGACGCCCTGTTCCCGCGTCTGGGCTAACGATGACGACTTCCCCGCTGGCAAATCCCACCGCGACACGCGAGATGCTCGAGGCCTTTGGATTGGCGACCAAGCATCGCCTGGGCCAGAACTTCCTCGTCGACAACCATGTGATCGAGCGCATCATGGCGCTCGCCGACCTCTCCGGCTCCGAGCGCGTGCTCGAGGTGGGTCCCGGCATCGGCACGCTCACACTTGCGCTCCTTCAGGAAGCCGCGCACGTGACGTCCATCGAGATGGATTCCGAGCTTGAGCAGGTGTTGGCCGCGCATGCCATGGACCATGACAACTTCAGCTTCATCATGGGCGACGCACTCGCTGTCCCGCCGACGGCCATCGCCGAGGCGAGCGGCGGCGAGCCCACCATGCTCGTGGCGAACCTGCCCTATAACGTTGCCGCCACCATCATCTTGCAGTTCTTCCAGACCATGCCGAGCCTCACGCGTGCGGTCGTCATGGTGCAAAAAGAGGTGGCCGATCGCATTGCCGCCGTGGCGGGCACCAAAGCGTATGGCGCCTACACGGTAAAGCTTTCCCTGCATGGCGAGGTGACGGGGCGTTTTGAGGTGCCGCCACGCTGCTTCATGCCCGCCCCGCACGTGGACTCCGCCGTCGTGCGCATCGACCGCGTCGACGCCCTCGCGTGCGCCGGGCTGGCGTGCCTCGAATCGGATTATGCCCCGATCGATGCTGCGTGCGTGTCGCGCGTGGTCGACGCCGCATTCGCCCAGCGTCGGAAGACCATCCGCAACTCCATGAGCTCAAACGGTTTTGACAAGGCGGCACTCGACGTGGCGTTCGAGGCATGTGGCATTGCGCCCACCGCGCGCGCCGAGGCGCTCACCACGGATGAGTTCATCAAGCTCGCAGCCGTTCTTTCGGAATCGTTCGACTAGGACCTTTCGCACATGCCGATTGTCTACACCAAAAAGAACAAGACGTTCACGCTTCCTGCGCCTCAGGCACCGCTTTACGACACGCATGCCCATCTGCGGTCGTTTTGGGGGAAGGACAAAGGCATGGCGGACGTTTTCGCCCGCGCATACGAGGCTGGCGTTCGCTCGCTGGTTACCCTGTACGATCCCGTAGCCGATCGCAGTGAAGAGACTCCGGACGCCCGCGCGTTTTCCGCGTGGCTTAAGGCGGCGGTCAATTGCGCGGCGGAGAACGGTTCGCCGCTTGCCGTGAGGTACCTCGTGGGCGTGCATCCATATGGTGCCCCCGAGTACACCGATGCGCTGCATGCGCAGGTCGAGTCCGCGTTGGAAGATCCGCTCTGCGTGGGCGTGGGCGAGGTTGGCTTGGATTACCATTTCGATGCGGACGATGACATCGAGGCGGCTCCGCACGATCTGCAGATGGACGTCATGGCGCGGCAGGTCGAGCTTGCCGTTGCTCGCAATGTTCCGGTTGAGCTTCATCTTCGCAATGACTACGGGGATGAATCCCGCGAGGCCCATGCCGATGCAGCGCGCGTGCTCGAACAGGTGGGTGTTCCCGCTTCGGGTTGCGTGCTCCACTGCTTTGGTGAGGATCGCACCACCATGGAGCGCTTCCTTGCCCTTGGGTGCCACATTGCATTTGGCGGTGCTGCAACCTTTAAGCGCAACGATGCGGTCCGCGAGGCATTTGCCGCTTGTCCGCTCGACCGCTTGCTGCTCGAGACTGACTGCCCGTACATGGCGCCCGAGCCCATCCGCGGACTGGAGTGCGAGCCGGCCATGATCGCCCAGACCGCCGATGTGCTGGTATTCGACCGTGTGGATCGCACTGGCGAGCTACCGAAGACGGTCGCTCAGGCGGCGTGGGATAACGCGGTCGGCTTGTTTGGGTAGAAGGTCATACAGGGCGCGACATGAACCCGCGCGTTGCGTGAGCCAAGGAGATCGATACTATTGAGCAGCAAGAAGAAGACTCACGGCACTCGTGCGTCGCAGGATGACGGACGCCGCAAGGCGGAGGATGTCCGCGCCATGGAGACCGCGCGTGAGCTCCGCGCCCGTCGTGAAGCGGCGCAGGGCCCCGCGCCCATCGACAACGAACTGCACCGCGAACTGCCCCTCGCGCGCGTGGCGTACGGATTGCTCGCTGTCACCGTGTTCGCATTCATGGTGTCGCGTCTTGGCGTTTACCTAGGCAACCACGATCTGGAATCGGTTGCCAGTATAGCCACGACCCTGCTGTTCATTACCACGTTCGTGACATGGTTCATCTCACGCCATCAGGCGAAAAAGCTCACACAGGAGCGCGACGGGCGCTAAGCTTCCGCTTGCGGCCAGCGAGCACAAGCTCAACGCAGCAGGCTCAAAGCAGCTACTTATGCCGCGTTCCAGTTGTCATAGCCCAGTGGATCGGCGACCTCGTTCACGACGACCGACTTGGCCGTACTCGGCCTGCCTTCGAACAAGCGGATCAGCCGGTCGAATTTTATCATGAGCCACTCGATTGGGTTGGGCTCCGGCACGGATTCCGCGGAGACGAGGTTGGCGCTTCCCACGGTTACATCCCCTTGCCGCAGGGAAATGGTGCCCACGGTTGCGCCCTGCTCGACGGCTCCGTCCAGTTTGTCATACTCCACGTCCTGCACGAGCTCATCGCCCAGACTAAATACGCTGAGCGTCGCGTTGGGGTCCTCGAGGGTGACCGCGGCAGTTCGGTCGCACCATGCGCTGCACGTCGCCTCGCCCACCAGCGGAACACCGTTGCGTGTGACGGGGGTGTTGATGTAGGGCACCGTAGCGATGTGGTCGTAGTACCAGTTCGCCAAAGCGAGCGTGTCGGCAAAGCGCGTGTCGTTGTCTGCTGCCCCGAAGATGGCCACGTAGACCTCGCCGCCGTTCTCGCGCGAGAACGCGCCAACAAAGCAGTTGCCCGCCTCCATCGTGGTGCCGGTCTTGCCGCCGATATTCCCCTCCTGTCCATGAATCTGGTTACGAACGGTCAGCGTGAGCGTGCGTTGGGTGCCGTCTGCGGAGGTCACGGAAATCGACGTGCGGTCGCTGTTGTCAATAGCGCGGAAGCTCTCGTTTTTCATGGCGGCAGAGAACACCGCGGTTATGTCGCGCGTAGTCGAATGCAGATCGCCCGCCCAACTGTCGAAATCGAGGCCATGCGGGTTCTCAAAAACCGTATCCGTGCAGCCCAGCTCTTTCGCCTTTTGGTTCATGGCCTCAATGAACGTGGAATAGGGGTCGGTGGTCGCAGGGTCGATCTTGGCTCCGGCGGCGATGGCGATCGCCGTTGCCGCATCGTTGCCGCTCATGACCATGAGGCCCGTGAGTGCGTCCTCCATGGTGAGGACGTCTCCCTCCAAAAGGCCCAGGCTCGATTCGCCCACCGTCGCCGCGGCGTAGTCGACCGTGACGATATCGGTAAGTTCGCAGTGCTCAAGTGCCACCAGGGCGGTCATGACCTTGGTGACCGAGGCGATCTTGATGGGCTCGTCCGCATTGCGCTCATAGTAGGCCAGACCGTCTTGGCCCAGCACCATGGCATGTGGCGCGGTGATGTCGGGCAATTCGCCCTGTTCGATGCCGCGGTCCGCCGCCGTGGTCCCCAGGATGACGTCACTTGTGCGAATTTCAGCATGGGCCGGTATGGGGAAGCCGGCGAAAAGGGCGAGGGCTGTGGTGAGGGCTGTGGCGATTGTGGCTGCGCGGGGTTTTCTCATAAGAACCTCTTTGGGGATTCGGAAGCCAGGGGAGTGCGCTCAGCGCGATGCCTCAAGATTACCGTAAATGTTGTCCCACGTATAAAACGGCTACTTGGCTTTTCGCTTAGCATTTGCTTAATGCACTTGTAAAGGGGTGCGCGGAAATGGAGTCTTCGCCATAATGGGCGTGGGCGAAAGGAGCATACTATGGAGACGCCGCGCATTCTGGTCGTGGATGACGAGAAGACCATCACGGATTTGGTGGGTATCTATCTGCGTAACGAGGGCTATGACGTCACGCTGGCGTATACGGGCGCCGATGCGGCGCGGCTGATCTTGGAGCAAAAGTTCGACCTTGCTGTGCTGGACATCATGCTTCCCGACGTCGACGGTTTTGAGCTACTGCGCACCATTCGCTCTGAGCGCACCTACCCCGTGATCATGCTCACCGCGCGCGATAGCCAGTCCGACAAGATAGAGGGTCTGACGCTCGGTGCGGACGATTACATGGTCAAGCCGTTTCGCCCTCTTGAGTTGGTGGCGCGCTGCAAGGCGCAACTTCGCAGGTACACGAGTTACGGCAGTCGCGAGCAGGCTGTTGCTGCCGAGGAGACGGGACCCATCATCTCGTTCAACGGACTCTCCATCAACAAGGATGCTCGCACGGTGACGGTGGACGAAAAGCCTGTGCGCTGCACGCCCCTCGAGTACTCGATTTTGCTGTATCTCGCCGAGCATCGCGGGAGCGTGGTGCCGGTTGAGGAGCTCTTCCGTGCCGTGTGGGACGAGGAATTCATGGCGGGGTCCAACAACACCGTCATGGTGCACATCCGCCATCTGCGCGAGAAGCTGGGCGACGACGCCCAGAACCCACGCTTCATCAAGAACATCTGGGGCGTCGGTTATACCATCGAGAAGTAGCGAAACCGCAGGTAAAAGCTCGAGCACCTGCCATGCTGGCACGTGATCTTGCAACGCAGGATTGCAAGATTTATCCAATCCGCCAGCCTTTCACGGTGGTTTGCATGATGTCGAGGATGCTGTGGCGGATATTGGGCGGGCAGGAACGGAACAGTTTGATGGCGTGAAGCTCCTCCTCGGTGAGTGGTTCGTAGCGGGCGGGCTCGTCATGCTCGGGGGTGGAGGCAAACCCGAGGATGTCGTTGGGCGTGCAGCAAAGGCGTTCGGCCAGGGCGGTGATACGCCCTGCCCCCAATTCAATGCGCCCGCTTTCCCAAGAGCTGTACGTCGCTTTGCTTACACCAAGATCGTAGGCGATTTCCGTCTGCGTAAGGCCACGCGCTTTGCGCAGTCGGGCAAGTTGCGTCTTGCCCCGCTCAGTTTTGTCTTGCTTACCCATTTGGTGCCTCCAGTTTTAGCGATAGGAAACACACTGCTGGGTTTTCTGTAATTAGTTCGGTAATAATAAATATTATGGAGAGAATCGCCTAAAGGGTTTATTAATAGTAAACTTGACCAAGCGATAAGCTGATATCCACCGCCCGCATATTTTAGGGGGAGGGGTATCGGTAATTGCCGTTGCCAATAGGCGGCGTGTCCATACCCTCTTGTCGACGTGGTGCCAAGAGCAGACCTCGGTGGGTTGGGGAATGTATAGCGGACGTTTTGCCGGTCATGCACCGGGTGGGCGTAGCCATAGGGCTCGCCTTAGCCTGCGTCCGCTTTTGCGTTTCCCGCCCTCGATAGGAATGTTCTTAAGGCGGTGATGTACGTGCAGTGGTATGTGATTCAGGTGATGAAAGGGCGCGAAGACGCCATGGCCGCGCTCATTGGCCGCGTGGTGCCCAAGTGCCTGTTGCAAGAAGTGTTTTCACCTAAATACGAGACCGAGATCAAGGTTCGCGGGCGCTGGATTCCCGTGCAAAAGCCCTTGCTGCCGGGGTACCTCATCGCGATTTGCGATGACGCCAAAGCGGTCGAGGCCATGCTGCTCGATATGGACGAATTCGCGAGGCTGCTGGCCCAAGGCAATGAGTTTGTGCCGCTGGCGCCCGACGAGGTCGAGATTATTGGTGGCTTCACCAAGCCCGGGAATCGCGTGGTGCCCATGAGCATTGGCGTGAAAGACGGCGACCGCGTGGTGATAACGGGTGGTCCGTTGGTAGGGCACGAGGCGATGGTCAAGGAGATCTGGCGCCGCAAGAGCACTGCGGTGCTGGAGATCGACGTGTGCGGCCGCAAGGTGTCCACGCGCGTGGGCCTAGGCGTGCTTTCCAAGGAGAAATGGCTGATGAGGGACTTGCAAGGAGCCCGCAATGTCGCGTCGGAACGAGGCGTGGCATGCGCGGGGGGGGGGCAGCCTTCTATGTCGGTTTCAGGCTGTTCTGATTTGAGCGAAGTGAATACGAAGGGCGAGGGGGTTGGCGAGATGCCGACTGCCGAGGTCATTGCTGCCGGGATTGGTTGCACGCCTGATATCGAAGTGTCGAGCGATGCGACTACCCCCGGGACAGCGGAGCCTGATGTTGTTCCCGCTTGTGTGCGTACACCAGTTGCTGGGACGCGCTCCAAAGCGCGGCAGGAGGAGCGCTCGGTGCGCCGCCTCACGCTCATGCGCAACGCCCAGGCCTTCGACCGCGAGCGCCTGGGCTATCGCTTCGTGAAGCGCGCGTTCGACATCGCGTTCTCCGCGTGCGTGATCGCCGTGGCGATCGTGCCCTCCGCGGTGCTGTGCGCCGCTATCGCCGTCGAGAGCCCGGGCTGCCCGCTGTACCGCCAGAGGCGCGTGGGGCGCATCGGCGCGGACGGCAGGCCGCGCGAGTTCACCATGTGGAAGTTCCGGAGCATGGTGAAGGGCGCCGACAAGATGAAGGACGAGCTCATGGCCTCCAACGAGGTCGAGGGCCCCATGTTCAAGATGAGGGACGACCCGCGCGTCACGCGCATCGGCCGCTTCATCCGCAGGCACTCCATCGACGAGTTCCCGCAGTTCCTCAACGTCCTTCTGGGCGACATGTCCGTGGTGGGCCCGCGCCCGCCGCTCCCGCGCGAGGTCGCGCAGTACGACGAGTGGGCCATGCAGCGCCTGGCCGTGAAGCCGGGCCTCACCGGCCCCTGGCAGGTGGGCGGCCGCTCGGACGTGGACTTCGACGACATGGTGCGCCTGGACCTGGGCTACATCGCGCGCAGGTCGGTCGCCATGGACCTCAAGATCATCCTCCAGACGATCGCGGTCGTCTTCACCGGAAAGGGGGCGGCGTAGATGGGTGAGCCAATCCGGGTTGCCCATGTGATGGGAAAGATGGTCGGTGGCGGCGTCGAGCAGGTGGTCATGAACTACTACCGTCACATTGACAGGTCGAAGGTGCAGTTCGATTTCCTGGTCGACGCCGACTCGACGCTTGTTCCGACGGAAGAGATCGAGTCGCTCGGCGGACGTGTTTTCGTTGTCCCGCCGTACCAGAACGTTCTTGAATATCAACAGGCGTTGAAGTCTCTTTTCCGAGTTCAGGGCTGGGAGATTGTTCATAGCCACATTAATGCGCTCAGCGTATTCCCCCTTCGTGCCGCAAAGAAGGCGGGAGTACCGGTCCGCATCGCCCACAGCCATTCCACGAGCGGTAAGGGCGAGTATGCGAAGAACGCGCTGAAGGCGGCGCTGAGGACCCAGGTAAACCGCTATCCCACGCATCGGTTCGCGTGTAGCGAATTGGCGGGTAAGTGGCTTTTTGGCGAGGGATCCGACTTCGAGGTCATCCACAACGCGGTTGACCTAAGCCGCTTCATCTTTGACGTGGACACGCGATCCGAGGCGCGGGCTGCGCTGGGCCTCGTCGGCGACCAGTTTGCCATTGGTCATGTTGGCAGATTCACGGCTCAGAAGAACCATCGTTTTCTCATTGAGGTGTTCTCGGAAGTGGTAAAGCGTCGTTCCGACGCCGTGCTTCTTCTCGTGGGCACCGGCGAAGCCGAGGCTCTCGCGGAGAGCTGGGCTGCCGAACGCATGGTTGCGGACAAGGTGAGGTTCCTCGGTCAGCGGGCGGATGTCGAGAGGCTATACCAGGCTTTCGATGCGTTCGCGCTGCCCAGCCTCTACGAGGGCCTGTGCCTCGTCGGCGTCGAGGCACAGGTAGCGGGTTTGCCGTGTTTCCTATCGGATGCCATTACCCGTGAGGTTGATGTCACTGGCACCATCCGTTTCCTGCCCATAGACGACCCTAGGGTGTGGGCGGATGTCATCTGCGGAACCGGACAAAGAACGAACGAAGAGCGTGTATCCTTCCGGGCTTCCGCGTTTGCCGATTATGACATCGAGCGCCAGGGTGCTCGCCTTACTGAGAAATACCTGAGTCTGCACAAGGAGATGAGATGACGAGCGGAGATCTTGTCTCGGTCATTGTGCCGGTCTACAATGTTAAAGATTACCTGGAAGAATGCTTTGCGAGCGTTTGCGCCCAGACGTATGGGAATGTAGAGATCATTCTTGTTGATGACGGTTCAACTGACGGTTCGGGAGAGTTATGTGACGAGCTTGCCTCGAGAGACGATCGCGCCGTTGTCGTGCACAAGGACAATGGCGGTCTTTCCGACGCCCGAAATGCCGGCCTCCGTTTTGCCAGGGGAAATTGGATAAGCTTTGTTGACAGCGACGACTATATCTCTCCGGTTTTTATCGAGGTATTGCTCGGTGCAGCCGTCAAGACAAGTTGTGAAATATCTGCCGTGCCGTTTGGTACGCCTTTCAAAGATGGAGAGCCGTGCCCCCTTGCAGAAAACGCCGACTTGCATGTTGCTCTGAAATGTCTACCTTCAGACGCTGTGCAGCGGCTCATGCTTTACCAGGCACTGGATACCGGCGCCCAGTGGCGTCTATATTCAAAAAAATCTTTGGGTGCAGACCCCTTTCCCGTAGGATTATATTATGAGGACCTTGCTTCCATTTACAAGATAATTCGCAAGGTTGATTACGTTGCGGTGGTTGAATGCCGGGCGCTTTACGCTTATCGCTTGCGTGGCGACAGCATCATTCGCCAAGGATATAAACATATAAAAGGTGAATCTGCAATCAGGATCGCCACCGAACTGTACTCCGATATAAGCACTTGGTACCCCAGCTTAACATGCGCAGTCGCCTCAAGGTGCTTCTCCCTTTGTAGGATGGTTTTTGCGCAGATCCCTTGGGTGTTCAGCAAGGGCCCGTCCTGTGAGTTTGCAAATGATAGCGAAATGCTTTGGGAGGTGCTTAAGATGCACCGCAAGGCGGTTTTGATTGATCCACGGGCACGCAAGCGCGAACGACTGGCTGCCGCAATCGCATATCTTGGGCAAGATGCGTTCGCCAGTTTTTGCCACCTGTGTCGTCGTTTAGGAAAAATGCAATGATCTATTTTACGATTATCGGCCTTCCGATCCTTTTGGCATTTTGTTCGGATCATACAAAGGGGGTTCTGTCACTTCTTCTCTTCTGCTTCGCGTTGTTTGTCCCCTGCTTTTTCGCCGGTGTCCGCGATGCTACAGTAGGCACAGACGTAATGACCTATGCCGTTTGGACTTTTGACGCAGCAAGGCGCTCATCATTGTCCTCCTTCTTAGTCTCCTATGCCGATATCTCAGCATTGGGGTTTAATCTCATCAGTTGGATTGTGGCTAAGATCGGGTCTTTTCCTATGTACCTCGGCCTTCTTCAAGCTCTTGTGGTTATCCCGATCTGCGGATATGCAAAGAGGCTCTATCCTCGAACGTCTGCTGCGGCAATGGCTTTATATATGTTGCTGCTTTTTCCTTTCTCGCTTAACGCGATGAAGCAGATGATTGCGGTGGCATTGTGCGTTCCCGCGCTCAAGCTGGCAGACAACGGGCGGCCGCTGCGTTTTTGTTGTGCAGTTCTTGCGATTGCCTATTTGTTTCACCAAACGGCCATTGTGGCCCTCGGATATTACCCATTTCTTATTGCGATTCGTCAAATTGGCTCAAAGAGGGCTTTTTTCGGCAAAGCTCAAAGATTGGCCGTTATCGTGATAATTGTTGCCCTATTTTTAATTTCCTTTGGCTTTGGAAGTCGATTCATCCAGGTTCTGTCGTCACTAAAAGAGTCATATTCATACCAGGCAAGTGCCTCGGGAACACGATTGAACTACTCCGCTCTGGTGCTGCTACTCGGCGTAGTCTTGGTTTATGCGCTCGATCAGCACGGTATTGGCAAAAAGTCCGCTCTTTATGGTGGAAATCGAATCTTTGGACTGCTTGCGATTATCGGGGCGCTCGCAGTTCAGCTCAACATGGTGGCTGACAGCTTGTCTCGTTTCTCATATTACGGACTTTCTTTCCTTCCCTTATACGGGTCATCATTTTCCGGGAGGGAGAAGAACAGAGATCAAGGCCTTGCGATCCTTTTAATCGCTTTCTGCGTTGCGTATTTCCTTCAAGCATTCGTTGTTAACCAAGGAAATCAGATTTACCCCTATACATCATCGCTTCTGGGGATTTTATAATGCGTTTCTCAATTATCGTCCCAGCTTATAATGCTGAAAAGTATCTGGATGAGTGTTTATCATCGGTATCCGCGCAGGTCTGTCGTGATTTTGAGTTAATTGCCGTCGATGACGGCTCAACAGACCGGACGGGGGGAATGCTTGATTCATACGCGTGCTCAAATCGCAACACATGCGTTTTGCACGGCTCAAATCAAGGCCTCCTTTTAGCTAGGAGAAAAGGGCTCTCCCAGGCAAGGGGCGATTATGTTGTGTTTCTCGACGCGGATGACCGCTTGCGCCCCGATGCTCTTGAGCTCATCGGAAAAGCCGCCGACCAGTCTGATGCGGATGTCGTCTCATTTCAGTTTTGTCGAGATGAATGTTTTTCAGCTGCATCTAAAGCCGCCTATTCTCTAGAGTCTGGGGTATACACTGGGAGCAGCTACATCGACGTCAAGCGACATGTCTGCATGGGTCGATTCAATAATCTATGTGGGAAGGCGATACGTCGATCATGTATAGATTCCGAGTGTGATTACAGCGGCTATGCAGGGTTGATGCATGGGGAGGATCTGTTTCAACTACTTCCAATAATCGATCGCTGTGGTTCTCTTTGTCAAATGGACGATGTGTTGTATTATTATCGCCCGAGTACTATTTCGAGTACGGCTTGCTATAAGCCCAGTCAGCTGAGCGATATCGTTCAGGTAAACCAGAGATTGCGCGACTATGCGGATAGATGGGGTGTGGACTGCCCGTCTTTTGCGGCGATTGGCGAGACGAATCAATATCTCTACCTTGTGAAATTAAATGAGCTATCCAATATCGGCATTTCGTCCAAGAGGCTTAACTTCGCCTCTATAGCCCAGGCGATGAGATCCGAAGGGGTCTTTGGCCGAGCTGCAGCCGTAAGGCTGCGACCTGATAATAAAGTGTTGATGTATGCGTTGGAGCATGGTCTTAGGATTATTGCTGCCGCCGTAGTGCACGTTGTGGAAGTGATCAAACGATGCTAGAACCAATATTCTCACTTATCGTTCCAGTGTACAACATCGCCGAATACCTTCCAGGCTGCGTTGATTCAATCCTTGCTCAGGACTTCTGTAACTTCGAGCTGATTCTTATCGATGATGGCTCCACAGATGGCTCTCCGGGTTTATGTGACGAATTCGCCGCGCGGGATAACAGGGTGCATTGTATCCATAAGCCAAATGGTGGTGTATCTTCGGCGCGTAATGCGGGTATCGGGGTGGCAAAGGGTTGCTACGTCTGGTTCTGCGACGGCGATGACAGAGTAGCTGCAGGAGCTTTGAGAAGATTGGCGAAGACAATAGATTTATCTCGTCCTCTTATGATGGCCTTTCCCGTCGAGCAGGTTGACAAAGACGGCAGAAGAATCGGCATGGTTCCCGCACCAAGGCCTAGCGCATCTCCCGAGGACGGTCCTCTTCAGTGCGATGACCTGCTCTTCCCCTTTGCTCATGTTTTTTTAAGGAGCCTTATCGGCCATGATCGATTTGATACGGCACTTGCTCTGCTCGAAGACCGGGACTTCCTTTACAAGATGTTTTGGAAGGCTGCGGGATCAGTCGCCGTTATCGATGAACCGCTGTACCGGTATTTAATTACGAGAGAGGACTCTGCCGTCAATGCATCTTCAGTGGCTCGGCACGTCGATGCCGTGTCGGTCCATAGGCACATTTTGTGTAATGAGATCTCGTTGGGGCATCCTTCGCCGGCGTTTGAAATCTTCGCCGGCTACTCGATTTCAGTTCTTTCTTTGGTGGTGCGGCATGGCTCCAGGTCCGACGATTATGCAACGGTTAGGAGCGGATTATTGACATATCAGGACTATCTGCCGCTTTTACATGGTGCATTAAGGGCAAAGTATCTTCTTGTTATTCACGCCCCCGCAATTTTCAACGTGCTGACTTCTCTATATGGCGCCTTGAAAAAGGAGGCGCCGTCAGGATCTACGGTTTTGATAAGCGAATAGGATCGCTTGGGTCTCTTTTCGTTGATTTCTGAACTTCAAATTAGGAGAGAGGCGGGACTGAGGACAAAAATGTTTATTTCAAAGTTAGCACGGATTGGTCTACGATGAATATTGCAATTTTGACCATACAGAGCGTCAACTACGGTAACAGGCTGCAGAACTATGCGCTGCAGACCGTTCTCGACGGACTGGGAAACCGCACCTGCTCGCTCAGGCGCGACGCCGGATTTCACGGGTCGAGTGAGTCTAAGCTGCGCGCCGTCAGGCACAGGCTCGGCATGCTCAGGCACTGGTCTGACAGGTACGGGTCGTTCAGAAGGTTCGACCGCGATTTCATATCCTTCTCGGATTCGGTGGTTTCAAAAGAATACGTATCCCCACATCTGAATTCGAACCACGACTGTTTCGTGATCGGATCGGATCAGGTCTGGAACCCCGATTTCGACTTCAACAGCGACCTGGAGTACCTGCCGATGGTTCCCCGCGGCAAGAAGGTCGCGTACGCGGCGAGCTTCGGCGTGGCTGAGATCGCAGAAAATCGGGAGAGGACGGCGGGGCTGCTCGAGGACATCGGGGCGATATCCGTCCGCGAGGGCGCTGGCGCGGACATCGTCCGCGGGCTTACCGGCCGCGACGCCCCGGTTGTGCTCGACCCGACGCTGCTGCTCGGCCCCTCGGATTGGGCGGCGGTGGCCAAGAAGCCGAGCGGATTCCACTCGGGCCGCCCCTACGTCTTCAAATATATCCTCGGGGACGACGTGAACGATGGCCGCATCGCCGCGCTCGCGGATTCCCGCGGTCTCGAGGTGCTCGACGTGATGGACGGCTCCCTGGCCGCAGGGCCGTCCGAGTTCGTCTGGCTCATTGCTCACAGTGGGCTCGTCTGCACTGACTCCTTCCACGCGAGCGTCTTCGCGCTGTTGCACCACCGACCCTTGGCCATATTCGAGCGTGTCAGCTCCGACGCCGACATGTCGTCGCGGTTCGATACCCTGTGCGCCAACTTCGGCCTCGCGGGACACCGCTCCTCCGAGTCCTCCTTCTGTGAGGACGCCGTCTTCAGCACGGATTGGGACGACGTCGACCTGCGGCTGGATAGGCTCCGCGCTTCCTCGTTGACATGGCTGAGGGGCGCCCTGGGCGGTGTCGCCCGTGGCTAGCCAACGCAAGGCTGGCGCCCTTCTCGGTTACGCGAACATCATTGTCAAAAACCTCGTCAACTTGGTCTACACGCCGATGCTCCTTGCCTTCGTTGGGCAGGCGGACTACGGCGTCTACCAGACCGCGAACTCGTTCGTCTTCTCGCTCACGCTCCTTACTTTCGGGTTCTCGGAGGCGTACGTCCGCTTCTACACCCAGAAGAGGGCAAGGGGCGCCGAGGAGGACATCCGCGCCCTGAATGGCATGTACTTCATGCTCTACGTCGTGGTCTGCTCCGTGGCGTTGGGGTTGGGCCTCGCGTTCGCAGCGAACGTCGACACCTTCTTCTCCGGGAGTTTCACCCCCGGGCAGGTGGGGCTCGCCGGGAAGCTCATGGCCATCATGGCGTGCAACGTTGCCCTGACGCTCTTCTCCACCGTGTTCGACGCGTACATCGTCGCCCACGAGCAGTTCAGGTACCAGCAGACGAGGCAGATGTTCACGTCGCTGGCGACCCCTGGTATCGCCTTCGTCCTGCTCAACCTCGGCCTGGGCGCGGTCGGCGTGAGCCTGGCGCAGCTCTCCGTCACGGTGGTCCTGCTGGCGCTCAACGTGAGGTTCGCCTACTGCAGGCTCGGCATGCGCTTCAGCTTCAGAGGGTTCGACGCGCCGCTCTTCCGCGCCATCGCGGCGTTCTCGGCGTGGATCTTCGTGAACCAGGTCTGCGACCTCGTCAACCAGAGCGTGCCGAACATGGTGCTCGGGGCCCTCACGAGCGCGACTGTCGTGGCGGTGTTCGCCGTATCTGTCCAGATCAGGAACGTCTTCGTCTCCCTCTCGACGGTGATGTCGAACGTTTTTATTCCAAAAATCAATCAAATCGTCGCCACTTCTGATGATAATAATGAGCTCGTGCGGTTAATGACGCGCGTCGGGCGCTACCAGATGTTCCTGTTCTGCTGGGTGTACTGCGGGTTCGTGCTGCTTGGGCGCTTCTTCGTCTCCAGATGGGCCGGCGATGGCTTCCTGGACGCCTACAACCTCATCTGCGCCATGACGCTGCCGCTCGGCATCCCGCTCTGCCAGAACACGGGCATCGAGATCCAGCGCGCCAAGAACCGTCACAAGGCCCGCTCCGTCGTCTACCTGTGCATGGCGCTGCTGAACGTTGCGTTCACGTGGGTCGCGTCGCCGCGCCTGGGGTATTGGGCTCCGGCGATCGCCTACATCGCGAGCATCTCGCTGGGTAACGGCCTGTTCATGAACTGGTACTACCACGCCAGGATCGGGCTCGACATGGGCTATTTCTGGAGGCGGAACCTGCCGGTCGCGCTCGTCTCGGCGGGGGTGCTCGCCGTCTGCATGGGGTTCGTCGGGTTGGCGCCCGTCTCGAGCTGGGGCCTGTTCGTCTTCTGGGGCGCCGTCTACACCGCCCTGTTCGCCCTGGCGATGTGGCTCTTCGTTCTCGACGGGGAGGAGAGGGCGTCCGTCGCCGCTAGGGTTCCGTTCTTGAATCGGGAGGTTTGATTGTCGTGTCGCGCGATGTGCCGAAGATAGTGGAGTTGGGCGACGCCTGCTGCGGTTGCGGGGCCTGCGCCGCCAGGTGCCCCAAGGGATGTGTGGAGATGGTTCCGGACGCCGCCGGTTTCCTGCGCCCCGAGGTCGACCTTGAGGCCTGTATCGGCTGCGGTGGATGCGACTCCGTGTGCCCCGCGATTGGGGGACGGCCTGAAGACGCCGCGTCATCCGTTTACTGGGCGAAGTCGCGCGACAGGGAGGAGAGGCTCGCGTCCTCGTCCGGCGGTATCTTCGCGCTGTTGGCCCATGAGGTACTCCGCGACGGGGGAGTGGTCGTAGGGGCGGCCTGGGCCCCTGGGTTCAAGGCCGTTCGGCATGTTCTGGTCGAGGATGAGGGCCGCCTCGACGAGGTCATGCGCTCCAAGTACGTCCAGAGCTCCGTCGGGCGCGAGGTATACGAGGGTGTGCGCGGCTCCCTCCGCGACGGCAGGAGGGTGCTGTTCGCCGGCACGGCGTGCCAGGTCGCGGGGATGCGCGCGTACCTGGGGAGGCTCGCGGATTCCGAGGGCTTCCTCGCCGTTGACGTCATCTGCCACGGCGCCCCGTCCCCGCTGCTCTGGGAGAGGTGGGCCGAGCATAAGGAGCGCGTTGCCCACACGGCGCTTCGCGCCGTGAATATGCGGAGTAAGACAACCGGATGGTTGTCTTACTCCGCATCATACGCTTACGCGTATGATGCGGAGAAAGACGGCGCGTTGGCTTCGCCCGCGCCGGGGCCGGACAGCTGCGTGTTCGGCAAAGATTGGTACATGAGGGCCTTTCTCGCCAACGCCTGCCTCAGGCCCTCGTGTTATGCCTGCCCGGCGAAGCGCTCGTGCGGGTCGGACATCACCCTGGGCGACTTCTGGGGCATCCAGTCGGCGCACCCCGAGGTCGACTACGAGAGCGGCGTGTCCGCCGTCATCTGCAACACGCCGAAGGGCGTGGCCGCGTTCGAGGCGGTGGGTCCTTGCGTCGAGAGCGGCGAGTCCTCCCTCGAGAGGGTTCTACCCGGCAACCCGAGCCTGGTTTCGCCCGTTGTCCCCTACGCGAAGCGCGATGAGTTCATGCGCAATCTCGAGGGTGGAATGGCGATCGAGGAGATGGTACGCAAGTACGACTTCAGGACCCCGCTTACCCAGAGGGTTCGCGCCAAGCTCGGAGCGGTCAAGCGACGGGTGCTCGGTGTGGTGAGGGCTCAGCATGCCTAAAGATCATTACCTCCAGACAGCGCGCGGCGCTGCTGTCGCTGCTGCTGTACCCATTCACTGCTTGCCCTAGTGTGCCGCCTCCGTTTCTTTGAGGATGCTTCAGAATTGGGCGGTTGCCCCGTTCCTCTTCTTGTCCGGCCTGCTCACCACTGAGTCGCGTATCGCTCGGGGGGGGGTGCTCGGGCGCAGGATCCGGCGCACTTTGCCGCCGTATGTGGTTTGGAGCCTTGCGTACGCGCTACTCCTGCAGGACTTTAGCGTGCTTGGCGCTCTCAAGGCGCTTCTAACTGCGGGCGCCTCGGCTCAGATGTACTTCATCGCGGTGTATCTGCAGTTGACGTTGCTCACGCCGCTGCTATACCGACTGCTCAAGTGGCGCCCCTTGATAGTCTATGCTATTACGCCGTTGAGTTTGGCGGTATATGAGACATTGACCGTTGCCGGTATCGCGTTGCCTATATTGGGCAGGCTGTTCCCCATGTGGCTCATATTCTACGTTGTGGGGCTAGACTGGGAGCGTTGGCGCGATCGCCTGCATGGCAAGTTAGGGGCTGTGCTCATTGCTCTCGGCATGTGTTTGGCGATTCAGCTCGCTTGCGGCTTCACGTGGCTTCGGTTCGGCGATTACAATATGGCGACGACACAGCTCAAACTGAGCTCCGTGGCGACGTCTTTGTGCGTCATCGCCGTCATCATGCTGTTGCCCACTTCGGGAAAACGCCGGCTTTCCGAGTCTTTCCTCGCAGATATGGGCGACGCCTCCTTCGGGATCTACCTATGCCATATGTTCGTGCTCGCCGTCGTCAGGAAGGCCCTGGCCTTCTTCGCGTTACCCTTTGTGGCTGGCACCGCGTTGTTGTGGTTGCTCACGTTGACCTTTTCCTTCGCTTTCTGCGCGCTTGTTAGAAAAGGGGCGCCAAGGCGAGTCGCGGAATTGCTGGGCATGTCGTAGGCTGCCGTTTCTTTGCACGGTCAGGGCGGGTGCCCAGTTGTACCAAAATTGGCTCGTGCTGTTTGGCAAGGGTGCATTGACGAAAATTGTTTCGACTAATGGGGTCGATTAGCTTTTGCATCAAGCTCGTTTGCACGGTTGGAAGCCGAACGCAGGCAAGGTGTACGCGAGAGCCCCGTTCAAGCGGGACTAGGTTTCCCATATCGTTTGGCTTCGGCGCTCGTCGGCTTCGGCCGCCGAGGGCCCTGCAGTTTGCGTGTCATGGGCTGACGCAAGTCGGCGCGGGGCCAGCGGGTCACGAAGATGCGGGGCGTCCTGTGATTATGCTGCGGGCCGGGGTGATAATCATATCGATAGCATGAGCGCGGACCGGGAGGATCCCATGGCTGATACCTTCGAGCCCAAGAACATAATCGTCACCGGCGGCTGCGGCTTCATCGGGAGCAACTTCGTCCACCACGTCGTCCGCGAGCACCCCGGCGTGCGCGTGACCGTGCTGGACAAGCTCACCTACGCGGGCAACCCCGACAACATCGCGGGCCTGCCCTCGGACCGCGTCGAGCTCGTCGTGGGCGACATCTGCGACGCCGCGCTCGTCGACCGCCTCGTGGCGGAGGCCGACGCCGTGGTCCACTACGCCGCGGAGTCCCACAACGACAACTCCATCGCCGACCCGAGCCCGTTTTTGCGCACCAACGTCGAGGGCACCTACACGCTCCTCGAGGCGTGCCGCAGGCACGGCGTGCGCTACCACCACGTCTCCACCGACGAGGTCTACGGCGACCTGGCGCTGGACGACCCCGCGCGCTTCACCGAGGAGACCCCCTACCGCCCGAGCTCCCCCTACAGCTCCACCAAGGCGGCCTCCGACATGCTCGTGCGCGCCTGGGTGAGGACGTTCGGCCTGCGCGCCACCATCTCCAACTGCTCCAACAACTACGGGCCCTACCAGCACGTGGAGAAGTTCATCCCGCGCCAGGTGACGAACCTGATCGACGGCGTCCGCCCCAAGCTCTACGGCGACGGGCGCAACGTCCGCGACTGGATCCACACCGAGGACCACAGCTCCGCTGTGTGGTGCATCCTCACCAAGGGCATGGTGGGGGAGACCTACCTGATCGGTGCTGATGGCGAGCTGGACAACATCACGGTCCTGCGCGAGATCCTGCGCGCCTTCGGCCGATCCGAGGACGACTTCGACTGGGTGCGCGACCGCCCCGGCCACGACCGCCGTTACGCCATCGACAGCTCGAAGCTCCGCCGCGAGCTGGGCTGGGAGCCGGCCCACACCGACTTCGCCGCCGGCCTGGCCGAGACCATAGCCTGGTACCGCGACAACGAGGCCTGGTGGCGCCCGGTCAAGGAGGCCACCGAGGCGAGGTACGCCGCCCAGAGGCAGTAAATCATTGGTATAGTAAAGAACTAGTTTTTCTGATCGAAAGGGTCGTTTGACATGAAGGCTATCATCCCCGCCGCCGGCCTCGGCACCCGCTTCCTGCCCGCCACCA
>OGZM01000578.1_pt1 | contig 43986 bp, 28 predicted proteins | sample 1576821 | NCBI WGS metagenome assembly OGZM01 (sample SAMEA3541491, study PRJEB24748) | human gut metagenome | biome: human gut; feature: human-associated habitat; material: faeces | place: China | collected 2012
TCTCAGTGGCTTCTTTATATCTCTCGCTATCGTAGAAGTAATGCGCCGCCAGTTTGTAGGTACGCAGCAAGCGCAATGTGTCACCCACATCCGGTCTTCCATAATAATCCAGAGCATATAACAGCAAAGAATCTTCATTCATCACCCAATGCGCATTATAGTGGGCTTGCCCCATAGCCAGCGCAAACCGTGCCCGCAACGAGTCTGGTAATACTTCGGGATCTTTCACCGACTGAAGCAGAGCAATCGCCTCCTCTGCATTCTGCTGTAACATCTGCTCCGCCTTTTCTATTTGGATGCGTTGCAATGACAGGACTTCCGTACATGCTGCTAATACCAACACGCATACCCAACCTATCAAACCATGTTTCAATGCTTTCATGCCGTTTTTCCTTCTTGCTTTAAGTCTTTGCAAAGATAGATATTTATCAATTAACGGAAGTTACGGTCTCCCTTTTTTTGCACTTTTCTTTATATATAAATCTGAAATAGGAAGATATAAACTTTTTCATAAAGCACAGCCCAAAACCCTTTAATTTTCAAATAGTTGCAAAAGTCATTGCACTTTATTTAGCGCCGCATATAAACCGCTTTTTTGTTTCTATCGCTCTACCTTTGTCATGTTCAAAGAACAGAAATAATCACTAAAAACAATAAGAAAAATGAAAAGATTAAGTATCATTTTAGGAGTATTATTCCTATGCACCTCCCTGATGGCTGCAAACAAAATCACAGGGAAAATCATCGATGAGAGTAACAATCAGAACATCGAGTATGCCAATGTCAGCCTGATGACTCAAGACTCGGCATTCATCACCGGAGCTGCCACAGACAACGACGGACACTTCTTACTGAAAGAGGTCAATAATGGAGATTATATCTTATGCATCTCATGCATCGGATACGAGAATTCCTGCCTCTCCATCCATAACCTGCAAGCCAATCTGAATCTGGGAGAACTGCCCCTGTCACCCGATAATGTAATGTTGGAAGGTGTTACCGTTACAGCGAGCCCCATCATCAAAAAAACCGACCGGCAAATTATCCTCCCGACCGAAATGCAAACCAAAGCCGCTTCCAACGGAGTTTCCTTACTGAGAAATCTGCAACTGTCACGCATCCTGATCAATCCGATAGACAACAGCATCACGATTCCCGGAGGAGACAATGTACAACTTAGGATTAACGGTGTAGAAGTGACTCAAGCTGAAATAATTTCCATCCGCCCGGCAGATGTGATCCGCATCGAGTATATAGACAATCCCGGTGCACGCTACGGAAATGCAGGTGCCGTACTGAACTACATTGTAAAGAGAAGGGAATCGGGAGGAAGTATCTCTGCTGATCTCACCAACGGGGTATCCGATACGGGATACGGCGAACATAACCTCGCAGCCAAATACCACTTCAACAAGTCTGAACTCAGCACTACCGTATATTGGGGACAGAGAGATCTGAAGTGGACGCGCGAAAACTATGAAAGTTTCCACTTCCCAGAGGCTTATCAAGAGAATAGAGAAGTAGGAGAACCTACTAAAGTAAAGTATGATAACCTTAACTTCAATCTCAATTACAGCTATCAGGATAATGACAAGCAACTTCTCAACATTGCTCTCAGAAACCAATACAGTGATACTCCCAGTTCCATGTCGGACAGAATCAGTACATTGTATGAAGGAGATACCTCCTACTCCATATCCGACCTTTCTGCCTCCAAAGTACTTATCCCCTCTTTGGATATCTATTACCAGAGAAATCTGAAAAACAAACAGACAATCTATGCGGATGTAGTGGCTTCTTATCTGGACAGCAAGAATGAACGGAATTTTATGCAGAAAGCCCTTAATAATGACAATAATGATACGGATATCTATTCGGAAACCAAAGGTGAGAAGTACTCCATCATTGGAGAAGGTATCTACGAAAAACAATTCAATACGGGTAAGTTTACCGGAGGTATCAAGCATACACAAGCCTATTTGCAAAATAGATATTCGGGCAATATAGAAAATAGAATCACGATGAATACGGCCGAAACTTACTTATTTGCCGAATATCAATCCAAGATAAAAGCACTGAACTACACTGTAGGGATTGGAGCTATGAGAACTTATAACAGCCAGGAGCAGTATTCTTCCGAGAAGTATATAGTCAAGCCTTCTTTAAGCCTGTCGTATTCTATAAACGGGAAGTGGTTTTTCAGATACAACGGATACGTGTCGGGCTATGCTCCTTCCCTCTCCGACCTGAACGACATCTCGCAAGCAATGGATAAGTATCAGATACGCAAAGGAAATCCCGACTTAAAATCTGTTACATTCTATGCCAATACACTGTCTGCCAGTTGGCAAAGCAAGTATGTATCTGTCGATTTATTTGGAAGATATAGTTATGACAATAAGCCGATTATGGAAAATACCTACTACGAAGACGGGTATTTTGTCCGCACTACCGAAAATCATAAAGGCTTCCACCGAATCAATCTGGAGACATCTATACAGATACGGCCTTACAGAGAGTATATCTCCATCAAGCTTACTCCGTTCCTGAACCGCTATATCAGTTACGGCAATACCTACACGCATACACACACCAATGCAGGGCTGCGAGGCAGCCTGATGGCAATGTATAAGAACTGGGTACTGATGGCAGAAATGAATACCAGCAACCACACTCTGTGGGGTGAAACGCTGACTAAGGAAGAAAAGCTGCACACCATTATGGCGGGATACAATACGGAGAAATGGAGCCTGTCTGCCGGGGTACTGAACCCGTTTACCAAGAAGTATGAACAGGAAATAGAGAACCTCTCAAAATCGGCTCCCTATCGCCAATTAGCATATTCCAAGAACTTAAGACTTCTGTTCATGGTAAACGTATCCTTCAACCTGGACTTCGGAAAGAAGCGCAACAGTCAAGGTAGAAGAATCAATAATAAGGATACTGATACAGGTATTTTGTCCGGAAACAAATAATTGTCTCCCCCAGGAAATGCGGGAACCTGCCCACTAATTGATAATATTCAATTCTTTAATCAGGTTCCCAGCTTTCCCGTATTTCTCAATCATAAATAAAATATAGCGCACATCCACTCCAATGGTACGCTGCATCTTCGGTTCATAAAGAATATCACTGCCCATAGCCTCCCAGTTTCCATCGAAAGCTAATCCCAGCAATTCACCTTTCGAATTGAACATCGCACTGCCGCTATTGCCGCCGGTAATATCATTATTAGAGATAAAGCAAACCTTCATTTCGCCCTTTTCATCGGCATATCTTCCAAAATTACGGGAAGAAAGCAGAGATACCAACTCCGGCTGTACTGCAAAATCCACATCTCCCACATGGGCTTTCACCTTCTCCAGTACACCTTTTGTTGTTGTATAATAATCATATTCCGCTCCGTCAAACGGAGTATAGCCGCATACTGTCCCAAAGCTCAATCGCATGGTGGAATTAGCATCCGGATAGAAATTACGAGATGCATACATCCTACGGATAGCCCCATTCAACAGGCGTTCTCCACGAATGATTTCCGTAGTAGGTGCCTGCGTCTGCATATTCATATCGAACAACATTGTCAGCATATCAATGCCCAGTGAAATAGCCGGATCATCGAAAATCTGATAGGTAGTGTCCCGTTCGAGAAAGCGCTTCAAACCACGGGGAGTAGTCAACTCAGAACTTGCATAAAGACTATCTACGAAAGCTTTCTCATCCCCATCATATTTCTGTGCGATAGTATGGTAAATTTCCGGCAAGAAGGTGGTATCTACTTTTGAGCGATACTCCTTCAGCAGTGCCGTAAATACTTCCTTGTCTATATCCAGATCCAAATTAGAGTATTGTTCAACGATATCCTTCAAGGCAGCAATAACAGTTTTCTGTTCCCCTTCAAAGTCAAAGTTCAGAATCTTCAGGGCAAGCTGCACGAGCTCCGGTCCATACAGGAAAGACTCAATAAAGTAAGCCTGCGCACGGTTTATCTCCCGGCGGTTCTTGTAGTTCAGTTCCAGGTCTGTAAACAGTTGAAGAAGCTTCTCACGTTCTTCCGGATTCTGCTGTATCCACCGACGGATTTCCTGCTCCATTTCACGCTTCTTATCTAAGATTCCCAGCTTACGGATAGCACGGTTGACACCGATACTGTTCTTCCAATAGTTGGAGCTTTCATCATATTTGGAAGCATACTTAATACGTATGCTGTCTTTACTGTCCATTTCACGCTTCCAGATGGCTTGTTTCACACCACGAATATCAATCTGAGCCTGATTGGAGTTATTCATCATTTCCTCGATGCCGAATGAAGAAAGGTAACGTTCTGTACTTCCCGGATAACCTATCGTCATACAGAAAGAGCCCTCCTTATAGCCATCCAGTGAAATCGGAGCTACATATTCAGGATGATACGGGACATTATCAGGGGAGTAATCGGCAGGCCGGTTCTTGCGATCTGCATAAATACGAAATACGCAGAAATCTCCTGTATGCCGGGGCCACACCCAGTTGTCCGTATCCCAGCCGAACTTACCGACAGAGGAAGGAGGTGCAAACACCAGCCGCACATCGTTGAAATCGCGGTAAACGGAAAGCCAGAATTCATTGCCTCCATAATAAGCATCTACCACGCCAAGCAAAGTGGAGTCTTTCAGGGATACCTCACCACCTATTACCATCATCATAGAGTCTACCGCACTGGAACGTTCCATCTCGTTCATCGAAGGCTTAACAACTCCCAGCACACGCTTGGTCACATCTTCCGTACGAAGCAGGAAGCGAACGTAAAGCTCCGGATTAGGCAATTCCTCTGCACGACTACGGGCTACGAAACCATCTTTCAGGTAATCATGTTCCACGGATGAATGTTGCTGCACACTGCTGAAGCCGCAGTGATGATTGGTAAACACCAACCCGTCTTCCGACACTACCACACCGGAACAAAATCCTCCGAAGCTGACTACTGCATCTTTCAATGAGGGTTTCTTCGGATTATATAGTTTATCGGCAGGCATTTGCAGGCCGAGTTCTTTCATCGTTTTACGGGTCTGTTTATTCAAGTTTCCCAGCATCCACATACCTTCGTCCGCCTGTCCCGTCAACGTGAAGAGGCTGCAAGCAACAATCAGGATACACTTTAGCTTCATTCTATTTCGTATTAAATTATTCTGCAATCAGTCTTAGTTGTTTCGCTCCCGTACGTGCTTTCAGCCATTCGGTAATCTTTTCCTTTTCGTGGGCGTCGGGATGCTTGCCAAACTTCAGTACGGCAAGTGTAATGGTATCTGTCCGTACTGAATCAACCGTCAATTCTATGGCATGAGAGATAGAAACTGTTTTCACTGATGGATAGAGAACTTTTAGTTCCGGAACAATCTTTTTGCCCAATTCATCGAAAGACTTATATCTTGCCAGGCTCTGTTCCAGCACCGTAATCTTCTTTGTTTGTTCCACCAGTCGTTCTTCACTGTTCTTATAGAAGTCTTCCATCACCATAGCCCGGATAGAAGAAATATCCACAGCTTCATTATTCATTCCCTGAAGAACAATCAGCTTTGTTTCACCTAACTTATAATCCTTCATCTTGCTACGGGCAATGGCAATCGAAGCCTCGGGAACTTCTTGTCCGATCAGTACCACGCGTATCTCATTATCCTTGCTGCCATGATAATGGATTTTCTTATCCAATACCTGTGTATTCTCAAAAGAAAGCTGTTCGGCAACAAACCGGTTGGCAGCACTCTCATAAAAAGTACTCTGAATAATGCCTACCGTCAAGTAAACAGCCGGACACATGGTCAGCACAGCAATGAGTATAATGTATTGGCGTACTTTCTTCTCCCGCTTCTTATCCACAAACTCTTTACGCTGGAAGTGCATTACACGCACCCCGGCAAACGTGGCAAGACTGATAAATACCGAATTAATGAAATAGAGATAAAATGCTCCGAGGAAATAAACCAAGTTACCCGTTGCCAACCCGTAACCTGCCGTACAGAGAGGGGGCATCAAAGCCGTGGCAATGGCAACACCGGGAATTACGTTTCCTTTCTCCTTGGTAGATAGGGCAACCACACCGGCAAGACCACCCATCAATGCGATGAATACGTCATAAATCGTAGGTGAAGTACGTGCCAGAAGCTCCGACTGTCCTTCGGCAACAGGGCTTACAAGAAAGAAGACAGTAGCTGTAGTTACACTGAACAGAGTAGTTATCAGAAAGCTCTTCAGTGAACGTTTCATCAATTCAAAGTCATTCAGACCGACAGAAAGTCCCACTCCCATGATAGGTCCCATCAGTGGAGAAATCAACATGGCACCGATGATTACGGCCGTGGAATTGACATTCAGTCCCAATGATGCCATAAAAATGGCAAAGATCAAAATCCACAGGTTAGCCCCTTTAAACTCTACTCCTTTGCGGATGGAGTCTACTGTTTCCAGCTCATTGTCCTTGTCTTTCCTCAGATCAAGATACTCGCTCAGGAACTTTTTAACGGCAAAGACATTTCGGTTTTGTTCAGGTGTTTCCATCATATCATTTACAATTTGACGATTTACAATTTACAATTTGCCATGCGGACTATTCTAATGTCTTATGATACGGTTCAGAATTGGTATTTGATTCAGCGGCAAATCACGCTTCACAACGTAAGCGATAAACAGTATCAACAGAACTGTACGGTATACCATACGCAGGTAGATATTGTCTATCGGCACATATTCGGCAGCGAGATAAAGCACAGCAGCAAGAAGCACATACATACCGATTGCTTTCAAATCATACTGTATCGGATATTTCTTCTGACCCACAAAGTAAGAAAGTAACATAGCAACGCCATATCCTGTAAATCCAGCCCAGGCACAAGCAATATAGCCATACTTCGGAATCAGGAAGACATTCATCAATATCAGGATAGTGCAGCCTGTCAATGAGAAGTAAGCTCCCCAGCGGGTTTCATCAATCAGCTTATACCAGAAAGACAGGTTGAAATAAATGCCCATAAAGATTTCCGCTGCCATAACGATAGGTACTACCCGTAATCCGTCCCAATAATCACGCCCGATGATATGACGCAGAATGTCCAAATAGAACATTACTGCCAGAAAGGCGAGTAAAGTAAAGATGATAAAGAACTTCATAGCCTGAGCATACATCTCACGGCTATCTTTCTCCTTGCTCTTACCAAATACAAAAGGTTCATAGGCAAAGCGGAATGCCTGAGTAAACATGGCCATAATCATGGCAATCTTACTGGCAGCTCCGTAAATACCGAGTTGTATGGTAGCCTCAGCCTCATCAGGATAAACAAAGGGAAAAATAATCTTATCGGCCACTTGATTCAAGATACCTGCCACACCCAGTATCACTAATGGCAAAGAGTAACGAAGCATCCGTTTCAGTAACTCTCTATCCAGTACATAGGTAAATCCCCTCAGTTCCGGTATCATGCACAACATGACAACAGAAGTACATATCAGATTGAAGAGGAAAGCATAACCTACATCATTCCCTTTCAGAACGACGTAATAGAAAAGATTGAGAGCAATATTGAGGAAGATAAACAACAACTTCAGTGCAGCAAACTTAATGGGGCGTTTCTTATAACGCAGATAAGCGAACGGAATACTTTGAATAGCATCCATTGCCACCACAATCATCATCATACCTATATACCAGGGGTGCTCTCCGTATTCCAACCATCCGGCAATAGGTTCCAAAAACAACAATCCCAAAGCTACAAATACCACTGAGCCGAAACTTACACTCAACAAGGTGGTGGAATATACCCGCATCGGATCATCTTGCCCTTTATTGGCAAAACGGAAGAATCCCGTTTCCATACCACACGTCAGCAATACCAGCATCAATGCCACCCAGGCATATATATTCGTAACCACACCATAACCACCCGATGATGCAGGTAAAGCTATCGTATATACAGGCACTAGCAGGTAATTGAGGAAACGTCCTACAATACTGCTCACCCCGTAAATAGCTGTTTCTTTTGCTAAACTTTTTAATCCCGCCACTTTATTCAATGATTATCGTTCAATTATTAATGGAGATAGTAGTGCTATTGATTAATAGTTAATCACTAAACAACGTACGCTGACTATTGTAAAGACTACGTCCTAAATGCTTATAAGCCAGCTCAGTTACTTCACGTCCACGGGGGGTACGTTTTAAGAAACCCTCTTTAATCAGGAACGGTTCATACACCTCCTCTAAAGTACCGGCATCTTCACCCAATGCCGTAGCAATGGTAGTAAGCCCTACCGGACCACCTTTGAACTTATCGATAATGGTACAAAGTATCTTATTGTCGATTTCATCGAGACCATACTTATCGATATTCAGTGCTTCCAAAGCAAAGTTGGCAATCTCCGTATCAATGCTCCCCGACCCTTTCACTTGTGCAAAATCCCGCACGCGACGCAGCAATGCATTCGCAATACGCGGCGTTCCACGACTACGGGAAGCGATCTCAGACGCTGCTCTTGTAGAGCAAGGTACATTCAGTATCCCTGCCGAACGGCGAATAATACCGCTCAGCACATCATCATCGTAATATTCCAAATGCAGATTAATACCAAAACGGGCACGCAAGGGCGCAGTCAGCAAACCGCTACGGGTAGTAGCCCCCACCATCGTAAACGGATTCAGATCAATCTGAATACTCCGTGCAGACGGGCCTTTATCTATCATAATATCAATGCGGTAATCCTCCATTGCGGAGTACAGATACTCCTCCACCACCGGAGAAAGGCGGTGAATTTCATCGATAAACAGCACGTCATTCGGTTCCAGACTGGTAAGCACCCCCGCCAAATCGCCCGGCTTATCAAGCACCGGACCGGAAGTTACCTTAAAGCCCACTCCCAGCTCATTCGCAATAATATTGGAAAGTGTCGTTTTGCCCAATCCCGGAGGTCCATGCAGCAATACATGATCCAGCGCTTCACCACGCAGACGAGCTGCTTTAACGAAGATACGCAGATTATCCACCACCTTATCCTGTCCGCTGAAGTCTTCAAAGGACAACGGACGAAGTGCGTTTTCAAAATCGCGTTCCCTACTGGTCAATTGATTATCACGTATATCAAAATCTTCTCGTTCCATTCTATATTTATTTCTTTTCTTATCTTTTTAGAAAAAGAATAGAAAACAATATTAAAGCTGAAAATCAACCACTTAAACCTTTTATTTTTCTATTTCTTTTTTTTTTCTTTTTTTTTTTACCACTTATTTCAGTGCATAACGTCTATCAGTACGGGCCCCTTCTGTTATCAATTCCACATCCACCATCGAATAAACCATCTTTCTCAACTCCTGTAAATCGACTTCCGGCAACCGGCCCGCAATCTCCGAAATCTTGCTTTTAGGATGTACTCTCAAGTCTTCCATTATTAGAGTTCTCAGCACATAAGGTTCTACTGTTTTCAGAGTTGTCTTCAAATTTACCTTTGCATTCTTTATTAACTGGGGATTCACAAAAAACTGAGTACCTTTCTTCGCACCAGTCCTTCCGATAATATTATCTTTCAACAACTTATCTGTATAGCTACGCAAACGGTCTTCTTCTTGAAGCTGAAGTATGGCAGAAAGCCGCGTACTGAGCACCTTCTTCTCACGGGCTATGATACCAAAAGCTGTAAATGCCTTTTGCGTCAACTGATAATTCTGCAAAACAAAGTCCAGCAAAGGAAGCAGCTCCGTATCTATAATCTCCGCATTTTGAATCACTGTAACTTCATTGTACGAAGATTCTATCATAGGCGGATCCTTTGCTTCCATAGCATTCAGTTCATAAATCAAATCATAACCGGAGCCTTCACCTTCCATCATTTCTAAAGCGCTCAGTAGCTCTATCATATTAGGATTACGCCGATGCTTGGCATGCAAAATATTATCTTTTGTTATACCCAATGGCAACCCTCCCGGATTAGAGATTTCTAATCTGTCAGAAAAAACTTTAATCATTATGTCACTGGAAATTGTATATGATTTATGAGCTAAAGCATTGACCAACAACTCTCGTACCAACTTAGGATGATAATGCCGTATTTGTTTACGAAACAAACCATTCGGAAACTCATACGAATAAGTCAGTTCAACAGCCTTCTGTTCTATATCAAGAAGCAGTTCTTTAGGATTCAATCGATTATCATGCCATTCTTCTTTTCGTACTTTTCGCTCAAGTATATCATAAACAATATACTGAACCGTAGCAGGATAACAGATAGAACTTCTCTGCTTTGCTGTACCTAACCAAAGAACACCTAAATTCGTCAAATAACCTTCATCAACCAAGTGATAGTTCTCTGCCAACTCTGCATCATCCATCTGCTTGACGTGCTGACGCACACGGGATGATTTACGAATATCATTCGCCAACTGCCGCAAAGCGCCTAGAGCAACCCCATCAAGCAGGTATTTGGTCCTCACCAATTCCCACTGATAAGCGCCCTTCTCTTCGCCCAAACGCTGCAAGTCCTCGCTACGCACGGGTTCACATTTATCGGCCACCCGAATGTAAATACGTCCGTCCGAGGTAGTAGCTACAGAATGCATAGAAGGAGAAACAGAAACAATAAAGTATTGGCTGCCGGTATCATCAGTACATATTTCAGAAGCTACAAGACCGACGTTGAAACAGAGGCTACGCAATTTAGTCACTGCCTCATTCACTTCGTCGGGTGTGACATGCTGTTCCGGCAAAGGGGCTTTCTTCTTGTCATCGTAGCCTATAAAAATTCTTCCGCCTTGTGCATTTGCCAAAGCAACACAGGTCACGGATAAGTCTTTGAATCCTTTATCTCCTGTCCTGATTTTCAGAAGACTCTTATATTCGGTTGTCTGCTTCTCGCAATCCATGTCTCCATATTTTGATTCTATTGAGCAAAGATAGTACAAACTGATGAACCCTATCTCTTTTTTCACTTAATTTCTTTCCTCACTTCATCATTCCGTCCTTCCCACTTGCTCATACAGAAAAGAAACTCTGCCTCTGCGGCTCATATGCAATCACATATCATAAAAAAAGACTACACAAGGAATGTTTCCAAACAAGAAATCTCATAGACGAAAGCCCATACGATTTCATAAAGCAAAGAAACAAGCCGTAACATCACCTCCCTATTATTTACTCAAATCAATTATTCTTCATAAACCAGATAAATCTCATTCGCACTAAAATTAATTTCCCAATTGCCTTTCTCGCACTGTTCCCATTGATATTGATCCGACATACGGTCCCACCAGTCCTGAAACTTTCGTCCTGTCTCTCCTAAGTCTTTCACTAACTTTTCATACAACATCTCATTACCACCTGTTACTATTTTAGCCAACTCATTTTATACATTCTTTTGTACTTTGCGTACAACGGTCCAATGTCAAAAAAGGCCGTAACTTGTTCTTATCAATGCCATCATGAATATTACCAATAATCCAGGCTTTTTTATTGCGAAGAGAATATTGTGCAAAACGGGTACACGGGTAAAAAATACTCCGTGCAGACGGGCCTTTATCTATCATAATATCAATGCGGTTATCCTCCATTGCGGAGTACAGTCAATTGATTATCACGTATATCAAAATCTTCTCGTTCCATTCATTAATTATACAACTTGTTCAACCAATTAATAAATACCTTCGCTTGTTCGGCATCCGGATTCAATACATGAGCGGCAATAGCCTGCCCCATGGGTCTGCCTGGCTCATCCTGCCATGCCAGAAATGTATGTACTTTAGCTTTTGAGCGATGTACTTCTTTATACTGTTGAATGCCTCCAGCTTCCAGTTCAATTAATACAGATTCCGCCTTTTGCATTAAAGCATTTTCTGGGGAAACTAACTTCAGAGCAAAGTCTTCCAGCATTCCCTCCAGATTGTTATTGGGCATAATCCATATGCCAACCACTGCATCGCATCTTTCCAGCGGATGTATAATCAATCCATCAGCAGACAATTCAAGCTTTTCGCAATTATATTTGCCACTCTTTATAAGAATATCAATTAATTGCATCCAACGCCCCTTTATATCAATATCTGCATCTACCACAATCCCGATACGCTGATAAACTGCCGGATTGGTTAGTGCTATTTTAAATCGTCTGGTAACGCTCTCATCACTTCCGCAAGCTTCTATATTAAAGTTCTCCGTCACCTTGTGATGTGCACATAACGAAGTTATCACATGTAAATCATTTACTCCTTCAACAAACAATTTATAGGGGAAAGTTATCTTATTACTCATGATCAACGTATTTCTACATTACTTTGTGCTATAAATTTCATGTCTTCTTCATTATCATAACTTACAGCAACAATATTTCCATCTCTGTTATCTAAACGAATAATCTGCCCCAACTTCTTTTCATTGGCAGCAACAAAACTGTTGATACAATCACGACTATGCGAAGTAACAAAGACCTGAATATTCAACTTCTCAGAAAGCATAAAAATCACTTCCCACAATTTTGTCTGTACAGTATAGTGAAGTCCTGTTTCAAACTCATCTAATAAGAAAACACCTCCCTTACAGTTGACCAAACCAAGAATAATGCTCAAAACCCTATTGATGCCATCCCCCATCGAACTTAAGCGAAAGCGTTGCCCTGTATCCTTTAAAGTGACATAGGGTACTCTTACATTCGAGAACTCATTTTCATTCAAGAAATTGAGTCTATCTACTCTTGGCTCTATGATGCGTAAAGCCTCAACAACGTATTTTTCTTCATCAGACAGAGAAACTCTATCGAAAAGCAGCACATTTCTTCTCAACTGAAAATCCTCTACCAAGACATATTCAAATGGCATTTTATCTTTCACACTCCCGAAGGCTCTACGCTGAAAAAAGGGAATAAGAATTTTGGAAGCAGAAGCGGAAGAAACCTCTAATCCATCTCCCAAATACAGCAACGACAAAGAATCTGAAACATTATCACAATCATTATACGATACATATTTCTTCGTTTCAAATCCATCTTCGCTCTTTATCGTCTTTTCGGATACATGCACCAGTCTGATATTCAACAAGTCTTCATTTTCACCTATTGAAATAGCAGCAGAATTTACAAACTCTTTGCAGTGCCCATTAAACAATGAGCTATAATGCTCTAATAATATTTTATTGGAATCTATTTCTCCTTTCGTAAAATCTACATTCACCAATTCTCCCCGAATATCCAGAATCGTTTTCAGCCATTCATCGCTACCATTCGTTATGTAAATAGAAATGGCCTCCAACAACGTAGACTTACCTACATTGTTACGCCCCACTATCAGATTAACTGGAGCAAGCGAATTGAGCAACAATTCTTTAAGATTTTTGTAGTTCTTGATGCACAGTGACTTCATACAGCAACTTTTTGTTTTCTGCAAAATAACTAATTTATTTTGAGATAATCCCTATAAGTTAACTCTTTTCACAAACAGCCTCACCGTATCAATGCAAAAAGCACCGCATGAGAAAAACTTCCGCATGCGGTACTTTAAAAACATGTTTGGTCAATATCCTATAGGTGCTGTTCCCTTTCCGGATTAGCATGATGGTTTCCTGTGTGCTGGCACGTTCCTTGTGTGGCAGCATAGTGATAGCAGTTTTTGCAGCACCTGTTGGCAACGGCAGCATCCGCTTCTTTTTTAGAAGCAAATAACACCTGAAATATAAAGACAAACAGCAATACGACAATAAGCACTGCTACAGAAGAAATCAATAATATCATACCTGCCACAAAAAGTACGGGAAACAATGCCATAGTAACAATCCGATAAACTCCATGCAAGTTAAGTCCCAATATCATCATTTGTATGACGAGCAGAACCCCAATAGCCACTACCATCAAAGCCATTATAAAGTTGAATAATTCGTTTGATACATTACTGAAGAGAAAAAATCAGCCAGTAGCACATCAAACACCACATAGGATGTAAGCATACCAGCGACAAGCAGGATACCCCCAAGCACAGCAGCTATCTTGATAGATACTATGTTGAAATAGCCAACTTCAGCATACAACCGATGACGGATACTCTTAAGTCCGAATAAGAAACTTCCCGCGACGAGAATCACTGCCCCATAGAATTTCAAAACCTCCATGGCTCCCGATCCCTCCATTTCTCCACCATTAAAAAGAGAATCGTAAGCCACGGAGATCTCCTCCTTTTATTTGTGACTTTCATCACAAGCATACATACCCATACCGTCTTTTTTTCCTACAAGAGGAAAGTCCGCCACGTTATCTTTGCAGCACAAATAAACAGTACTACCAGCCGATATGTTATTTGAGCCTATAATACCGCCCACTTCACATGGGTTCCCATTGACAAGAACAATTTTGCCATCATTTATCAATTGATGCAAATAACAACGCTCTGTTTCTCCGGCAATACCACCTACATAAGAAAAAGATGACAGCAAATTACCACAAACTTCTATCTTTCCGGAATTATACAACTCGGACACCACAACCCATTCAGAAGAACCAACAGCATTTCCCAAATTCCCAACTACCCCACCAATGTGAGCATCAAGATTATGACTCACCGGTTCAATCCGTATATCTGCATAATTATGAAAGCAGGAAACCATATCGCTTGAATGTAATATTCCGGCTATGCCTCCAATGGCATTTAAAGAACTCTTTGCCCCAGCACTCCAACTGACAGAAATATTTCCCTTGTTCTCTATTCGGGCATCTTTAGCAATTACTCCGGCAATATCTCCGACAACTCCTCCCAATGTAATTAAATGGCTGCAGTTCTCAACCGTTATACAACCGAAATTGACAATTTCACGATGTAAAGTTACACCGGAATTCGAACCAGTAAGCCCACCCAATGTGACGGCACATCCAGTACTGTTTTCACCTAAAAATTTTATATTGACCTTGTTTACACAATTATCAATCACCCCATCATAAAAAGAACCGGCCAAAGAACCCGCATTCAAAGCAAAACGGGAAGACTTACTTCTATCATAGATTGTGATATCTCCAGATAATGTCAGATTCTTAACTGTTACATCCCATATATTATCGAACAAGCCAAAATCAAGAGATGTATATTCTGGCTCCAGCACTTCTTCATCAATCGTATATTCCACATCTTTAAAGATAATAGAATGACCGTTACCATCAAATTCCTTCATACAACCAGTTGGGGAACCTTTTATCGGTTCCCATTTTCCATCAATTTCAATATCACCAACCAAACGAATACGTGCCTCTTCAATAGGTATTAGTTTTCCTTCTTCAGATTGAATGTTTCTGTCGGAAGCCAGAACGGAAGAAGCAACCATTTTCAAATAACGTAATTCACTTACTTTACTGATTTCAAAGACCTGATCTTTCTCATTGAACCGCAAAGCTTTGGTTTCGCTTTCACATGCGATGAATAACGCACATGCCAATAGTAGTATAAACTGTTTCATAATATATTGAATATGCCTATAGATTTCCCCTGATTCAGCAATACATAAAAAAAGACGTGGGAGTCTGTACTTTTACTTATCCCGACTTCAGGCTCTCGCATGCCCATCTCCAAGGATAAGCAACGCAGCTAGCCCACGCCAAGATGAATATACAGAACACCACGTCATACGCAATGTTTGGACAATACACCTCAAGTGGACGTTCCCGTTGCCGTATCTTCTTGGAAATTTCAAATTTGCGAGATTTGAAGTCAGAAGATAACGTTCGTAAACGTCTTTCTATTAAAATAATAAAAACCTCCCCCTAACCCACTGGCTAGCTGAGATTGTGACAAAGTTAAGGAGTTTCACTGTACATGCCAAACTATTCAAGACATTTTTAATACCCATTTTTCACCACATAGTGTCTACTTAGACCCTCATAGCCATCCGGATAAACCTGAAAAAGACATATTCAGTTCAGACCTACTCCCTACCTTCTCCTTACTTCCTCCCTACCTACTCCCTACCTACTCCTTCTTATATACAGGGAGAAGGTAAGACACAACTAAGTCCGAGACCAGCCTTAATTATGACGAAGTACCACATTTTGAGAATGTTCCACATATATTTAAAATTCATGAAAACAAACTGTCAAAATCAAAGGCTAAAAGAAAAAGTTTATTCATACCTTTGCAGTGCAACACTTTTCAAAGAGCAATGCATGAAGAATCAGAAAAGCCACACACAGACTTCTCTCTCCCTTCACAAACAACAGAATATGAATTATCAAAAATGAAACTATCATGGGAAAAATCAAACAAGGAGCTTTCGGCGGATTCACAGGAAAAGTAGGAAATCTGGTAGGATGTACATGGAAAGGGATACCTTATATGCGTACCCGCCCTGCCAACATGACCAATCCACGCACCGAAAAGCAACAGGGACAACGCAGCAAATTTCAGGTAGCACTCAACTTTCTCAGAACAATCACTCCTTTTCTACGCATCGGATACCGGGAATTTGCGGAAAGGCAGACTGCTTTCAATGCCGCCATGTCTTATGTGATGAAAAATGCCTTGGCAGACAGTGAGCAGGGATTAGTAATTGACTATAACAAAGTATTGGTGTCACATGGAAGCCTGACACAAGCATCCAATGCAACAGTCAGCACCGAAGACAGCAAAGCTCTCTTCACCTGGGAGGACAATAGTGAACAAGGGAATGCCATGACTACGGATGCAGCCATGCTATTAGTATACAACAAAGAGAAAACCGTGGCTGTTTATGATACATCAGCAGCTATGCGCTCGGATGGCAACGCCGAACTGGAACTTCCTAAAGACTGGAAGGATGATACTTTGATTGCCTACCTGGGTTTTTGCAGCGCAAACGATAAAAGTGTGGCCAACAGTATATGTCTGCCTATTACCGCTTCATAAATTCTTTTCGTTCTTCTTCCGGAAATTTTTCTATCGCATAGCGCAATGTCGTGCGGGGCATCACTTTACAATGCTTTTCAAGAAACTGCACCAATAAGTCCTTGTCCCGCTTCCCCATTTCCCGCAGCATCCAGCCTACAGCCTTTTGCATCAGATCATGGCGAGTGTGCAAGAAGTGTTCAGAGAGAGCTATAATCTCGATGAAATCGTCGTTTTTGATTAATGTATAGGTAGAGACCACTGCTATGCGCTGATCCCAAAGTAGATCGCTATCGGCCAAACGATAGAGAACATCACGAGGCTTATCTTTCAGATATTCGCCCACAATACCCGGAGCGGATAAGTCAACCAAATCCCAGTTATTGATGCGGGCAGTCTGCGTCAGATAAAAGTTGAATATTTCTTTTTTGCCCTTTTCATCGCATTTTTTAAAGCGTTCTACCAACATCAGCAAGGCACACAGGCGGCATTCGTGCCATTCACTTTGCAACAATTCTACCATTACCTCGAACGGTGCATCTTTATGACGCTTCGCCACGATACGGGTGTTAGGAACCACGATACCCAGAAACTTATCACCTTCTCCGTATTGTCCCTTTCCGGTTTTGAAGAAATTAGGAAGATATTCCCGCTTTACAGGATCAATGTATTGCTCCAGTTCTTGCTGGATTTCCTTTGCTGTCTGCTTGCTTTCCATAAATTATAAAAAAAGAATTGCATGAATTACGCAAAGATACTCTTTACTTCATAAAACATAAAGAAGATTTGCGTAATTCATGCAATTCATTTTTCGGAAAGCAGAGACTCTATCATTGATTTGAACCGGTGCGGGATATTCTGGGTACAATACGCTCTTTACTTATCCGCAACCGATCCACCCCTCTTACTTTTTTGAAGTAAACATCACCAATATACATGGCCCGGGGATGAATATTTTTCTTGTCTTTATGAGCATGATAAACAATGCGCAGCTTACCATCTTTATCAGTAAAAAGTGCATTATGCCCTATTCCTACCAAGCCTTTTTCATTCTGCAACAATGGATTCTCACCATACTTTATCCATATCCCCATAATATCAGTAGCAGTGGCACAACCTATTCCATAGTCCTGGCATTCAAAACTGTTAGCTGAGTAGGTCATATAATAACGTCCCTCATGCTTTATAACGAAAGGCCCCTCATTAACCCCTCCGCACGTTTTTTCCCAAGGTTGAGTCGTTTTAATACAAGGATGCAGCGTTTTCTCTTTCAAAGTTACCAAGTCTTTTTCGAGTTCAGCGACCCATACATTCAATCCATCGTTAAAACGGACAAAGAAAAGGTAAGCTTTGCCATCGTCATCTATGAAGAGTGTATGGTCTATTGCTTTCTCATTGAACATCGGCTTTTTCTCCACTTGCTTAAAAGGCCCCAACGGAGAATCGGACATAGCCACACAAATACGTTCGTCACCCGAATAGTACATATAAAACTTTCCATTCACCTGGTAGACTTCAGGAGCCCAAAACCAGGTCTCACCGTAAACATCTTCTTTGTGCAGGGCCAAATGGCGTTTCGCTCCTCCCGGCACTTCCCAATGCTCCAGGTCTGTAGATACCAGGGCTTCAATGCCATCAAAGGAAGAAGTTCCATAGGCATAATAAAGTCCATCGTAATAAAAGATGAAAGGATCGGCAAAAAGCACTTGTTCCCCTTCCGGAGCCTTCGGGACCGTTTGCGCTTTAGCAGTATACACTCCTGCAAGCATGCTCAAAATAATATAACCTATAAATCTCATATCTTTCATGATTCCTATTTTATCAAAAGTACATAATAATTTATTTGCGCACGGAGAATTTATAAATACATTGTGTATTATACTTCTCACCCGGTCTTAATATAGCCGACGGCCAATCAGATTTATTGGGAGTATCGGGATATTTATCCGTCTCCAGGCAGACTGCTGCACGGAAATTATATACTATACCTTTCTTTCCGGTCAGTGTTCCATCCAGGAAGTTTCCACTATAAACCTGAATACCCGGTTCATTGGTATAAACATCCAGTATAATACCTGTTGCAGGAGATTCAAGTGTAGCACAAGAACGAGTGATATCTTCTTCTGTATTCAGCACCCAATTATGATCAAAGCCATGCCCATTCCTCAATTGTTCGAAATCCAGGTTCATGCGACTGCCAATCGCTGCAGGAGTCCTGAAGTCCATAGGTGTTCCGTCTACTGCTGCCAGTTCACCAGTGGTCATAAACGTGCTGTCCACCGGAGTGTAATAGTCAGCATCTACAGTCAACAGATAATCCGAATTGTTCTTGGAAGGATCGCCGTCAAGGTTGAAGTAAGAATGATTAGTCATATTAATGATGGTGGGTTTATCCGTATCAGCCTCATATTGAATATGAATAGCGTTATCGTCCGTCAACGTCATGGTTACCTTGCAATTCAAGTTACCGGGAAACCCTTCCTCACCATCTTTTGCCAGATAAGTCAACTGTAACTCCCGATCGTTCTTCTGAAGACCATCGAAAACACGATATTGAAACCCTCTCGGACCACCATGCAGACAATGTCCGTAATTATTCTGCGGCAACTGATATTCTGTACTATCCAGAACAAACCTTCCCTGATTGATACGATTGGCATAGCGGCCTATGGTTGCACCCAGGTCAGAAGGGAATCTCAGATAATCCTGTATCGAATCGAATCCTAATACTACATCACGCATCATTCCTTCTTTATCCGGAACCAGCACAGAAACGATACGTCCTCCGAAGTTGGTGACGCATACCTCCATGCCATTCTTATTTTTCAGAACGAACAGGTCTGTTTTCTTTCCGCTTACTTCCGTCTGAAAATGGCTTCGTTTCAGGCCCGATGCCGTCAAGTCTTCTTTCTGGCCAGTAGTGCATGCAACCAGTAAGACTACACACATCCAAAGAACTAATATCTTCATAGTCTGTCGTATTATTTATCATAACGGAAAAAGTCAATATCTACGTATCCACCGGCATTTTTTGTAGCATAATTAAAGATAGCAAACTTATTGCCCGTGAAGTGGGCCATACTGAAAATCATGTGGAACTTCCCACCTAATTGTTCCCACTGTTTATCATTCAGACTATAAGAAAATACGGCATCATCGGTCGTAAAATCACAATCCATCTTTAGGTAAACTTTATCCTTCTTCAGTTCTACACGCGCCTTTTCAACACCACGGTCGGTCATAATCAGGAACTTCTTTCCATTTTCCTGAACCACAGTCAGAGTTCCCGGTTCAGAACAGAAAGCAGCCAAACCGGCACGGTCACCATCTTTCATGTGGGAGAGTTCCAATGCCATTACTCCACTGCACTTCGGACCTTCTGTACGCTGGGTTAAGGTATTACGTGCATCAAAAATATTATTAACCACTTTTCCTGTTTTCAAGCGCAGATATCCGGGACGTTCAGCCAGTGACCAGAGTGTATTATCAGGGTTATGATTCCACTGCCAGGTCAACCCTAATTTCTTACCCTTGAATTCATCGCTCACTACCAGTTCTGTCTTTTCATTATAGCCTTTCACCGGCTTCTCCATCACTTGAGGGACTTTTCCATTTTCATCTCCCAGCATCGGCCAGCCATCTTCCCAACGGCAAGGCATCAGTACAGGAACACGTCCTACTGCCTCATGATCCTGGAAAAGCATACCGTACCATTTACCATCTTCAGTATCAATGAAACATCCTTGTGCCACACCGTGATTGGGATATCCCATGTCATCAGAGAGAATTATTTTCATTTCATAGGGTCCGGCCACCTTATCAGAACGGAAGCAGAGCTGTGTGCGAATACCACCTTCAGGCCACCAGATAAATGTCATGTAATACTTATTATTAAACTTATAGAAATGTACTCCTTCCAGCAATCCTTTAGGTTCTGCAGGAATCACTTCCACGTTCAGTCCTTCACGATTAATACCCGACAAGTCTTTATTAAACTCGATAATACGGATATGACGTGCTCCATAGGCCAGATAGATGCTGCCGTCATCATCAAACAACATGGAAGCATCATGTAAATACTCATCAATTACAAGCTTCTTTTCCCATTTACCGGCAGGATCTTTTGCTGTATAGATATATGATTTATTGCCTGTACCGAAGAATACATAGAAAAGGCCATCATGGTAGCGTAAAGAAGCCGCCCACTGCCCACGGCTATAAATGTTTCCTCCTTCCAGGTTATTTTTGGGACTTTCATTGATTTCATCAAATACATAGCTGATAATCTTCCAATTCACCATATCTTTGGAATGCATGATAGGCGCTCCGGGAGACATGTGAGCGGTGGTACTTATCATATAATAATCGCTGCCTACACGTATTACATCCACATCGGGTACATCAGCAAAGATTAAAGGGTTCGTAAATGTATCCACCTCTTTTTCAGCTTCTGTTTTCTTTTTTATATTTGCACAACCAGTTATTACAAACAGTATTGTGCAAATCAACCATATGCATACTTTCTTCATTCGTCCTTGTTTTTTAATATTGATCATTTCACTTCTTCAGATAAGGTTTCCCCTTCTTCCAAAAAACCTCCACATTGGTTATGAGCCACGTTTTACCATAGTCATTATTACCTTGATAAAACAAATAAGTTCGTCCGTCAAGGTCAGTAAACAAATGAGGATGACCGGATTCACAAGAATTCCATTCACCCGGTTTGCCATTGGGCATGAAAGGCTTGTCAAACAAACGTTCCCAATGTATACCGTCTTTGCTGACAGCGACTCCTACCTGCTGAGGGGCATTGTTGTATGCTCCAGCATAAAACATGAAAAGTTTCCCATTTTTCTTCGCTATGGAAGCGCCTTCAATACATTCTCCTTCCCAAGTCAGTTCTGGATATAGTATTGCCTCATCTATTGCAAGTTTCCAGTCATCCCGACTGAAATCTGTATCTCCGGGCGCTACGGCAACTCCTTGCATCTGAATCTTAAAGTCCTTGTCACGTGTGGCAAAATACAAATAGTATTTACCTTTGAACTCGCAAACCTCCGCATCAATGGCACGCCCGCAATTCCAGTCTCCATCAGGACGAAAAATAGGATTGGTCGGATTTCGCTTAAAGTTAATCCCATCTTCAGATACGGCATGACAAATGGCATCTTTCGCTCCATTCCCATAAGTCTGATAAAACAGATTCACTTTCCCATCCTTGACCAAGGCTCCGGGAGCACATAACCCATTCTTTTCATAGTCCTCTCCAGGTACCGGAGTGATCTCCCCGACCTTATTCCAGCGAATAAGATCATGACTTTCAGCAATGCCTATATTCCAACCGGAAGCAGGATTATCTTTATAAGGAGGAATTGAATAATACATCAGATATCTCCCTTTAAAGTTGACAACATGGGGATCTTTACTGAAAGGGATGCCTATCCGAGTAGTATCCCCAAACATCATTTGTGCCTGTAGCAGGACAGGAACCGCAAGTAACAGAAATAATAAAATGCTTTTTCTCATACGTATAAAGATTTTCAATGAATCTATTTCAAAAAAAAATATATTTATTCTATCGGGCAATTTTCAAGAAAACTTTCTTTTTTATTTTACCTAAAAATTGCTTTCCAAAAGACAAACTTATAAAAACTTATCTGGTTGACATCGCAAATGTATGCAGGTTTTTAGCTAAACAATTAACACTTTAGAGTCAAAAAATAGCACTTTCCTATCCTTTCGCCCTTTTTCATCTATTTACTTATCAATATTATCTATTATTTTAAAAACTCTATTCTGTCCTTTTTAGCTTTTTTCTTTCATAATTCGTTATGTCCAGAATTTCAGCACATTAAATCCATTCAATTCATAAAATATCTGGCTTAATTTCTATAGATTTGCGTAACAAAAAAACTTATATCTATGAAGTACATCACATTTATACTGCTGTTCTCAGTACTTTATCTTGAGAATGCTGTTTCGCAACAGACCACTTACTACTTCAAGCATTATAACATTAATTCTAAGTTATCTCAAAATACGATTATGAGTATTTTTCAGGATAGCAAAGGTTTTATCTGGCTGGGAACTAAGAACGGATTAAACCGGTTCGACGGGTATGACTTCAAAATCTACCAGAGAGGCAGTTCGCCCAAAGATCTAAAGAACAGTATGATCTACTCCATTGCCGAAGACTCAGATCAGACTCTTTGGATTGCTACTGATAAAGGGATCTTCCTTTATAATCCCTTCACAGAGAATTTCTCCGGTTTCAAGGTCAAAACGGAAAATCAGGAAGGAATAGAAGGCAGTGTCAGTAAAATCATTATCGATAAAGAAAACAACAGGGCATGGATTCTGGCAGGACCGGATTTATTCCTCTATCAGATAAAAGAAAACAAACTATACAGGATAAGTGATAAGTTCAGAACACATCATGCGCATAATCCCTCTGCACTATACATCAACAATGAGGGACTGGCATATATCGGTTTCCCAAGAACCGGCGTTTTCAGCTATAATGCCGAAACAGAGAAGATTACCTTTATTCATAAAAATAATAATACCCCGACTGTCATCAGTGATTACAAGAATGACTCTCTCCTTTTAGGTACCATGAACAACGGTCTTTATGTTATAGATAAAACGACAGGTATCTCAAGAAAAGTAGATGTCAACGAAAACATCGATCCGAAGATCATAGATTCGAACCTATTTGTAAGGGACATTAAACAGATAACCGAATCAGAATACTGGATTGGTACGGAAAGCGGTATATACATCCTGAAAGGTGACATAACACAGCACATCGCCCATGAAGAATTTAACGACCAGTCACTTTCGGACAATGCCATATATTCTATTTTCAAGGATAGAGAAGGCGGAATATGGATAGGCAGCTATTTCGGCGGCATAGATTATATTCCACCGCATTATTCTTATTTTGAGAATTTTTATCCCATAGCGTATAAAAATTCTGTTAGTGGCAAGCGGGTCAGGGAGTTTGTCAGCGATGAACGCGGCAATTTATGGATAGCTACGGAAGATAACGGATTGAACTATTATGACGTAAGTAACGGTACTTTCACTCACATATCCCCCCAAAGCAAACCATTGAGCATTTCTTTCACAAATATTCAGTGTCTGAATCTGTCACAGGATAAACTATGGATCGGTACTTTCAGTAAAGGAATCGATGTATTGGACTTGAAAACCAAACAACACAAACACTACGAAAAAAGCGATCAACCCAATTCTATTGACAATAATGATATATTTGCCATCTATACTGATAAGAGGAATACAGTATGGATATGCTCAAGTAGTGGTATATACACTTATATACCAGAGATTGACGGTTTTAAGATATTTGAAGGAATCAGAGGAACATTTATCAGCGATATATTAGAAGACAAGAACGGACACATCTGGTTTACGACTTACAACAGAGGAGCAATCAGATATAATCCTAAAGACGGAAAGATTAAAGAATTCCGATACGATGAAGAGAATCCATACAGCCTCTGTTACGACCGTGTCACTTGCATCTTCGAGGACAGCAAACAACATTTGTGGTTTGGTTCTGAGGATGGCGGTTTCTGCCGATACGATGATACCACCGAAAGCTTTACCCGCGTTACAACTCAACATGGACTACCCAGCAATGTTATTTATACGATTCTGGAGGATGACAATCATCACCTCTGGCTAAGTACCAATAACGGATTGGTAGATTTTAATCCGCAAACAATGACAGTAGAAGCCCTCTATAATATGACTAATGGGCTACAAAGCAAACAGTTTAACTATAACTCAGGAATCAAAACGCAGGATGGTACACTCTATTTTGGAAGTATAAACGGATTCGTTGCATTCAACCCCAAAAATTTTCGGCCTAACAAGAATAAATATTCTGTTGTTCTGACCGGTTTTTATGTTTTCAATAAGGAAGTCAAGGTGGACAGTATTCACCGAATTATGGATAAAGCAATGCCCTACGCAAAAGCTATCCGACTTAACTATGACCAAGCCACTTTCAGTTTCAGTTTCTCCTCATTAAACTATTCGACCGAAAGGAACGAAAAATACGCTTACAAACTGGAAGGAGTTGATCCTAAATGGATTTATATAGATAATATTAGCCGGATATCCTACAACAGTATACCACCGGGCAATTATACTTTCCGTATCAAATATTCCAAGGACGGCCATCAATGGAACAAAGAAGAAACTCAAATAAAGATTAACATAATCCCTCCATTATGGCAGACATCTTGGGCTTATGCATTATATATCTTCATTATAAGCTGTATCCTTTTCGTCATTCTGCGGTTGTATACCAATAGAAAGAAGAAGCAGGTAGAAGAAAAGATGGCACACCAGGAACAAATGAGAAAAGAAGAAATTTATAAGGCAAAGATAGACTTCTTTACGAACATCGCACATGAGATACGTACGCCGATTACGCTGATAAAGGCACCACTCGACTATATTTTGAACTCCCGACTTAACGAGCAGGAAGTAAAAGAGAACTTGACAACGATGGAAAGGAATACAGACCGGCTATTGGTTTTGGTTAACCAATTGCTCGATTTCCGGAAAATCGAATCAAAAGTATTCACTTTATCACTAAAAGTGAAAAGCATAAATAGCATAGTGATTAATACCTATAATCGCTTTATGCCGGCTGCCAGACAAAGGCATCTGGACATGACGCTAGAGTGTCCCGAACAGAATATTGTTGCCTCTGTCGATGAAGAGGCTATCACAAAAGTGTGCAGTAACCTCTTTAATAATGCCATCAAATATTCTGCCTCCTACATCAAAGTCATACTCTCAGTCGATGAAGAAACAAGCAGTTTCCGGATAACAGTGAAAAACGATGGAAAACCGATTCCGGAAGACATGAGAGAAAGTATTTTTGAAGCCTTCTTCCAGATAAGAGATACCAGTCAACCGGCACAACCGGGTTCTGGAATCGGGCTCACACTGGCAACTTCACTGGTGCAACTACACAATGGAATGCTATACCTTGACGCAGAGGCAGAAGATACTTCATTCGTGGTACAAATACCCACTAACATTTCTACCGATACACAGATCATCGACACCACCCCATCGATAGAAGAGAATATCAAAGCAGAAGATGATGAATTATTTCTGATGTCAAAGACCTCATCCGCTACTAAAGGAACCGTACTCATCGTGGAGGACAATGAAGAATTACAAACATTCCTTACTAACCAATTGAGCAAATATTATCAGGTATTCAAAGCGGGAAATGGAATAGAAGCTTTGGAAATATTGAAGACTGAAATCATCAGCCTCATCATTTCAGACGTTATGATGCCCCTGATGGATGGCTTGGAATTTTGCAAGATAATTAAAACAAATCTGGAAACATGCCACATACCATTTATCATGCTAACGGCCAAAACAACTTTGGACAATAAGATTGAAGGATTGAAAACCGGAGCCGATGCCTATATCGAGAAACCGTTTGCCATGCCATACCTATTGGTACAAATAGAAAACTTACTGGAAAGTAGAATAAGGCTCAGACAGAATTTTGCCAATAGCCCCTACATTGCTACCAGCACCATGGCACAGAACAAAGCCGATGAAGATTTCCTGAATAAAATGACGGACATCATCAAACAGAATATAGAAAATGAGAATTTCAATGTAGATAACTTGGCTGAAGAAATGTGCATGAGCCGCACCAGCCTGCATAGAAAAGTCAAAGGAATGACAGATATGACTCCCGGTGACTTTATACGTATAATACGATTGAAAAGAGCAGCAGAATTATTATCAGAAGGCAATTATCAGGTCAGCGAAATATGTATGCTTATAGGGATCCGTTCTCTATCTTACTTCTCTAAAATTTTCCAAAAACAATTCGGAATATTACCAAAGGATTTCATAAAAAGTCGTGGAGCCCTCCCGCCACAATAAAAGTGAAAAAAAGCCCGCTATTTATAAACTTAAATATTGGGCGAGCTTGTCATAGCTTATGTCTAAGTATGGTTCTATTTAAGCTTTTTAGACAGTTCGTCCAATATTTTTCGTTTAAAAGGAGCTTAATGAGCTATTATCACTTCATCTTGAAGATGAAGTCACACGAACATGCATCTCCACTTGTTTGAGGTTAGGATTTACCTCCTCGTAGGGTGCCATATCAATGACAGGTGAGCCATCGAAACGGAAGTGAACGGGGCACACACTGGTATGGCGTGGCCGATGACCACTGTGATAGACATTGTACAAATCCCCGTACTCATCCTTAACAAATGAATTGTGTCCAGGTCCAACCTGAGAAACCGGTGAACCGTTGTTCATCCAGGAACGTGGCGAATTGCTCCAAGATGCCGGATCCAGCAGGTTGCTACCTTTGCGGGCTGTGAGCATACCTACCTCATAATTACCTCCGGTAACACCTCCGCCGGAATATACCATATAAATAGTGTCGTCTTTACTTTCCAGTACAAAAGGACCTTCGGCAAGCTGCAAGGGCCTAATGCAGAACGACCAACTATAGGCTTCCGAACCAATGACAAATGGAGCGCTTGTCAACTTCCAGGGTTCTTTCGGGTCAACTGTGGCAATACATAGTACAGGTCCTGGATCTACATCCTTTCCTTTTACGAAAAACTTCTTCCGGTCTGACCAGCAAACATAAGACTTTCCACCATCCTCAAAATAGGTCATATCCAGTGATAACCCGCCTGTGTTTCCATCAGTATAGATAGGGTTTCCATCAGATTTCACCACGCGGATAGGAACGCTCCAGTCTTCCGGTTTCATCGGGTTACCGTTTTCTTTCAACTGCATCATATAAGCCTGAACACCTTTATCTCCTTTGATGATAGCAAACAACATATAAAGACGAGAGCCAATGACATGCAGTTCCGGTGCCCAGTGAGGTCCTTCCCCTTGGATCAGCACAGTTTCTTGCCAACGGTGGTTGGCATCCGTCAGACCGTCTAAAGTATCCGAGCAGCGGATAGGGATACGGTTCCACTCTACATCGTAAGTAGACACCAGATAATATTTACCTTGATAGTACAGGATATTTGGGTCGGCACGATTTGACATCGATATCGGATAGTTGAATGAATATTGGAATATTTTTCCACGGATAGTATAGACGCCGGGAGTTGCCGAAGCAAGACATTTCAAGTCCTCTTCATTCCATATCACCCGTTTCTCCGCCCGGCTGCCGTCATTATAGAGCAAGGTTGCCCGCTTTTTCCGAATGTCAGAAACAATAGAAGGAGAAGCCGGAACGGATATTTCCAGTGGTAAGACATCTACATTGGCAATCCTTCCCAGTTTGTTTTTCAGATATTTACCTTCTTCTGCAGTGAGTACAAGTGAATTACCGAAACAGGCGTTACGAAAGTTGTACCAGTCACCGGTAATTTTTTCCTGCACTCCATCCAGCCGGGAAGCCACTTTTACCAGAGAGAAATGGAGAAAGTCTGCTGTATGACTTTGAAAGACTTTCCCCTTTATCATCCAACGTATGCGATATTTTCCCACTGCCTCATCAAATTCACAGGAAATCGCCTCTAATGCCTCGCTGACTGGCAAGTGACACAATTGCTCCGGTTCATAATGTACCAGGTCCCGGCTCTTGATAAAGAGGAAAGAACCGGTAGCTGAAGGATCGGACATACCGTTCTTATCGGTACGGAGTGCTATCACACCAAATCCTCCCTCTGCCATTCGGAACAAATAGGGAGCCTTAAGGGTCTTCATCACCCCTGGTATCTTCTGTTCCTCCGAAAGTCCGGGTTCATTATCTACCTTACGAAGAGCCATAACACAGGCATCGTTGTTCAATGCCACGTAATGCCGCCCATCCTCACTGTAGCCCAAATGAAGTGCGTTACCCAACTTTGGAGGTATCTCCGTACGTGTATAGCAAACCACCCGAGGTACCTCTTTGACGTTTACCCGCTCACCTTTTTCTTGCGCCACCATTCTTTCCGAAAGAGCTATGAAAAGAAGCAGGAAAGATGAAATAAAATACAGTTTTTTCATATGTAAATAATTTATGCTCTCTACTTATAGAGAACTCATTTAAAAATTAATAAATTGATTTCAGACACCTTTCTGTCTCTTTCACATACTTATCCTATTACCATTCAATAGCCTGATCTTCATCCGGAATCTGAGTATTGATTCTACGTTCAAGTGTCAAACTACCTTTTACCTTATATGGAATTTCGACTCCAGGTGCAGAAGTATAGTCAACAAAATCATATTCAATGTCAAATGTCACATAACGATGTAGCAAATATGGTTTCTCATCATCCATCTTTTCTGTGATAGAATAGAAAAACGCTTCTTTGGATGGCTTAAACTTAATTTTTTCATTAGCCGCATACAACTTCAAACTTTTATCATTACCTGTTCCAAATTCAAAATACACTTTATAGGCAGCACGATCAATCAGGTCTTCTTCTACCAACCCGGCATAGAAAAATACCCTATTGTCATCTACGACATAAGCTGTACGATTACTTTTCACCATAGCATCTTTAATGTCATAGGTACCATCAGCTTTCTTTATGAACACCTGCATCGTAGTAGTACTGTAATTACCGGAATAATCATTGAAAGGCAATACACGTAATAATGCTTTTGCAAAATTCTTACGAGGGTTCTTATCATAATTGTATGATGGACTATCCACAATTGTCAAAGGTAGTACCCATTTATTTACCAAATCTATACCACCCAATGAAAAATCGATATCAGCAGTAACGGTATTCACTCCTTTAGGAATATTCACCACCTCCGGAAAACTATAGCTACTTTTCTGTAACTCTTTGAAGTAAAGATCTTCGCGTCCGAAACGTGCATCATTCAAGACCTTCAATGTATCCGAATCTACTGCAATATGAACTTCACGATTAGCTACATTGTCTGTATTACCACTAACAATTATCGGCAATTTATAAGTCACTTTCCCGTTCTCTTTGTATCTAACATAAATATCAGTTACCCCATTAGCACCTATAGGTGCTTTAAATGAAATATATTGTTGATACAGTTCATCTGTCCACTCGTCGTTACAAGAAGTTCCCAGTAAAACAGCAGCAAGCATCACAATACAAATATATATTTTCTTCATAATGTATCTCTTATTTAAAAATTTATTCATTATATGTCCAGCCAGGGTTCTGTACCAGCTTCTTGTTACGTTTCAACTCCTGATGACTGATAGGCCAGAAGTACATTTTGCGTGAGAAGTTGGTAGGTAATGAAGCCACCTCTACCGGTATATGGAACAATTCTCTTTGGTCGACAGTCAACAGTGTGTTACAGCCATAAATAGGCAATGACTCTTCTATCTCCGCATCTTTCCAACGACGCAAGTCGTAATAGCGTTGTCCCTCACCCATTAATTCGATCTGGCGTTCACGCTTGATATTGGCTCGCATTGCCTCTTTGCTTCCATAGTCCTTGAAATCAGGAAGTCCTGCACGACAACGAACCGGACGAGTACCTCTCTTCATTTCATCAATATCGCGTTTTATAGCATAGCTCTTAGCACCATCCCAAGAGGGTATATTATAAGTTCCGTCTACTTCATTCAAAGCCTCGGCATACATCAACAGAATGTCCGCATAACGAATTGCCGGATCCACCTTCTTCTGTATATATTGTGTAACTAATGGGTCATTCCCCCAATGGCAATCATTAGGATGGACAAACTTCTTCACACCAATACCTGTACGTAGCCAATAAGATGTATTAGTATAACCATTACCAGAACCACGATAATAGAATACTTGCAAATTCTTTTCATGTTGCTGGGATCTGTTCAGGAAGTACCAAGTAGAACCATTAAAAGCAACCGATGCATAAAAACGAGGCTCACGTTGTACATACTGTTTGGAAACTCCTTCTTCATGTACATCCAACTCCGGATATTTTTTTTGTGCTTCCTCCTCCCTAGTTACAAAGCCTTCTGCGCGCTTACTACCATTTCCACGACCTATCTCCATATCCTTACCCGGACAATCTGTACCATCGTTCATATAGTAAGCATCACATTGTTTCTGCGTAATACCGTGTGTATTGAACCCGTTACCAAGAGGTGGCAACTGATATAACACCATCTGCGATACGCTTTCTTCTTTGAGGTTTTGTCCACGGGTAAAAATCAATTCCGGATTATCGGAAGCAGCCAGAGAACCATTGAAAATGGCACGATAAGATTCAAACGGATCAATATCTTTCCAGCCATTCGGCCACAGGTTATTAGAGAAATCACCGTCATCTGGTGGAGTAATCGTCGCAGGGAACCCTGACATTGCACTTTCCGGTCGACGTACTCCTGCATGATACAAATCATATTGACCCAATTCCATCACATCGCGGGCAGCAGCCGCTGCAATAGCCCACTTCTTATCATCATATTCCTGCGCTATCAAATGTTTGCCATCCCAATTCACCATATCAGCAAACTTTTCCTGATCACCCGGGCGCGGATTGTTGATGGGACTGGCGGCGTATAGCAATGCCTTAGCACGAGTGGCCAGTGCTGCGCCACGTGTTGGGCGTGCAATATACAAGGCACTTCGTGATAACGGAAGATCCTTAGCTGCCAATAACATTTCATTACTAATATACTCTACACATTCATCATACGAATTACGGGGAATCCCCAGCTCATCATATTCTTTCGTATAATCAATTCCCTCATCCGGAACCAAAGGTACAGGCCCATATTTACGTAACAGTAACCAATAGAAATAAGCTCGTACAAAGCGGGCCTGAGCTTTATAATCAGCACGTTCTTCAGGTGTCATCTGTTCATTCATATCAATATTCAAAATAAAGATAGAGGCTTGGCGAATGCCTTTATAAGCATCAATCCAACTACCTTGCAGGAAATTCTCATCATAGTCACCGTTCTTCAATCGCTTGTAACGGTCATCGGTATCACCATAATACATGTCATCTGCAAAACAAAACGGATTATATTTCTTACTGGACACATCAGTATTATTGATAGTCAGATAATAGTATGCATTTGCCAGCCACTGCTCCGAATAGTCTCTGTCCGTAAAGACTTCTTCAATCGTCATTCGGTCTTCAAAATAATGGTCAGCGTCCAAGACATCCGCACAAGAGGCCAGTACAAAGGCCAATACACAAAGAGCGGACATTAAAGTATATTTCTTTTTCATATATGCGATTTTAATTTATAAGTTAACAGATAATCCTAAAGAGAATGCTTTAGTCAACGGATATTGCGTACCGGTTGAACTCGCTAATTCCGGATCCCACCATTTGAACTTTGAGAAAGTCAGCAAGTTGGTACCTCTAAAATAAATACGAATATTGTTGAAGTGAATTTTATTAACAATCTCTTTGGGCAAAGTATAACCGAGTTCTACCGTTTTCAGACGCAAATAAGAACCATCACGTAGCCAAAATGTAGAATGGCGGTAGTTATTATCATTTCCTCCAAAACTCAAACGTGGATAAGAAGCATTCGGATTCTCAGTAGCCGGATCACCTGAAATATCAGCAGAAACCCAACGATCAGAAGAAGCTACCTGAGAGAGAATATTACCCCATTCACCTTGGCTGAAAGCATATACTGTAGCGCCTTCTACAAAGAATGAAGATTTACCTGTACCCTGGAAATGTACATTCACATCCAGGCCTTTCCAATTAGCGGAAATACCGAAACCATACATTAGATTAGGACGGGTAGTCGCACCAATAGGTACTTCATCATTTGCATCAATGATACCATCACCATTAACGTCCTTGTACTTGATATCACCTGGTTGCACTGTACCGAAAGTCTGTGTCGGACTATTACGGATATCATCATAATCCTTGAACAAGCCTAAAGACACCAGACCTCTTGCCTGATTCACACGATATCCTTTCTCCATTTTATATGGATAAACATGATATTCTTCATCTTTCTCCTGAATTGTATTCTTACTATAGGTAAAGTTACCACGAACAGTTAAAAAAACTTTATTCAATCTATGCTTGAAAGCAAAATGACCGTCAAAGCCTTCAGAAAGAACGGCACCTACGTTGGCATGAGGCCATGCAGTGATTCCTGCCATGTAAGGTAAGAATTTACGTTCCAACCATATCCCATCACGTTGCTCGTGGAAGTAGTCAATACTAGCTGTGAACTTATCGTTGAACAATGCCATATCTACTCCCAAGTCATGTTTGGTAGCAATTTCCCAAGTAGCATCATTAGAAGCCAGCACTGTATAGAGTTTGCTGGTATATGCTTTATCATAGTTAAAATCCGCCCATTGATATCCTTCTTTGGAATCACCAATAGTATAAAGATACGGGAAACGGAATTCATTATTACCGATCTTCAGGACATCATTCCCCACTTTACCATAAGAATAACGTACTTTGAACATACTCAACCAAGGCAGATTCTTCTTGATAATAGGCTCTTCAGCAATATTCCACGCAACAGACGCAGCTGGAAAGAAACCAAAGCGATGTCCGTCAGCGAAATTTTCCGATCCATTATAACCGAAGTTGAAATCAACGAAGTAACGATAGTTCCAGTTATAGTTAACACGTCCGGATAGTCCCAAATGCCGACGGGCAATACCATTCTTCAAATCATCTCCAACATTCACAGTAAATACTCTTGAATCCTGATTCAGTTTCACGATTCCACCCACATGATGCCCCTTGAATGTACGTTCGTAATGCAATTCAGCCTCAAAAACTTCTTTACGGTTACCTTCCGCACTACTTTTTTGGAACATGGGTGATTCCGGAGAAATACGATCGAATACTAGATTACCATTGTCATCACGTCTGCGTTGTACTCTCCACTGTTCCGGCCACTTTATGCGTTCGATATTATTCTTATTCCAAGTATCAAAACCAAAACGGGCTACAAATCTTAAACCTTTCGTAAGGAAATCCAGATTCTGCTCCAGTGTAATATTGGTCTGAATGGTGTTTTCCCAAAATTCTTTATAACCGGTCTGTGTGGCAAGTACCCATGGATTCGCCTGAATACCGGTTCCATAAGCAGGAACATAGCCATTGGAATACATCACAGGAATATTAATAGGACTCTGATACATTAAAGACTGCCATGCATCACTCGAGAAACCTGATTCATTATATTTCTTCAAAGAACCGGATACACCGACTTTTAGCAAAGTCTTGCGGGTTATATCAATATCCGTATTCAAACGGTAGTTCCATGTATTGGCGTTACAGTTGGTATCATACTCTTTCTTCAAAGTATCATCTGTCTTGAACATACCGCCTTCCTGTACATAACTCATAGAAATAAAGTAGCGTGCAGTAGAACCACCACCATTCATGTTTAAATTCGCACGATAAGTCATAGCACCGTCTTTCATCAAGACATCCATCCAGTCCACATTAGGATATAGGTCAGGATCAAGTCCTAAACGTAAAATTTCCAACTCCGTATCATCATAAATAGGTTGTAGATTACGGGTAGTACGGGCTTCATTCATCATATTCGCATACGTATATCCGTCGGCAAAACTCGGAGTGAGTGTACGGGCATTGTAAGAGGTCTCTACTTTTGCATCGATATTAATCTTACCGCCTTTACCATGTTTGGTGGTTATTAATACAACACCGTTTGCACCACGACTACCATAAATAGCGGTTGCTGAAGCATCTTTCAATACTGAAAACGTTTCAATATCTTCAATGTTGACATCATCCATATCGCGCTCAAAACCATCTACCAATACCAAAGCAGAAGTGCTGGCACCAAACGTAGAAATACCACGGATCCAGAATTCGGATGTATTTTTACCTGGCTGTCCGGTAGTCTGCATTGCCATCACACCAGCCACATTACCTGCTAATGCATTTGTCAAGTTACCGGTAGAGGTCTGTTGCAACGACTGTACGTTCACTGTAGTGATGGCACCGGTTACAGTCAACTTCTTCTGTGCACCCGTACCTGTAATAACAACTTCATCCAGAACATTGTCCGATGCTTCTTTCATTACTACATTAGCTACATTCTGCTCTTTAATCAATACCTCTTCTTTATCAAAACCTATATAAGAGAAGACCAAACGGTGGTAAGGCTCCACTTTGATTTTATATCTACCATTAACATCGGTAATTGTACCTAAACCAGGCATATCTTTTACAGCTACATTCACACCGATCAGTGGTTCCTTGTTCGAGTCCGTTACTATGCCTGTTACTTCTATAGTATTCTGCGCATAGACTCCTATCGAGAAAACAAATAGCAAGGCTATCGTTATTATAAAGTTTTTCATATTATCTACATTAATCTGAACAAAATTATTTTCCTTCTTCCGGTTCTTCTTCCAACTCTTCCAAAGCGATCTTACGCAAAAGATTGTTTCCGGTCTCTCCAATATAGAAAACATCATTTTTCTCATCGTAAGCCAATGAAACCGGTTTATTGAAACGGGCATCCGCACGGATAGCTCCATTAATATATCCTTCCGGCTTTCCATCTACACTCGTACTACCACGCCCGGCAAAAGTGGTTACAATACCTTCCGGAGTCAGAACACGGATTGCATGGTTATCTCTATCGCAGAAATAGAAGTCATATTGATCCTCTTTACCTTCAGCTACATAAGCCTGATTTTTCACAAATATTCCCTGATAAGGAGAAGACAAACGGGCACTCGCACCTACCCCATCCAGCCAACCAGCCTGCGAAACTCCACCACAAATCAAATAAGGCGTACCGAAGGTTTTTGATTCCCAATTATAATTCATACGCATGATATAGTGTTGGTTCTTCACAACCAGATAAGCATAATTGCCACTTGGATGCATCGTAATATTGAACTCCCAGTTACTATCTTGAATCGTACAAATAAACTCACGGTTCAAGGTGGAGGCCTCTACACCTGCTCCATAGGTAAGAAAATCATAACGATATAAATTTCCCCGGCTGAAGTTATTGTAATACAGTTCCTGATTAACAGGGTGTAATGCAGCTCCGTTACATTGTTTACCGATGGCTAATACCTGCACATCTTTTTGGAAATTGTTTTCACGGGTAACAAAAACAGTACTTGCAAAATTCTCGTCCCTGTCATTCGGGCCACCACCATCATTGGCTATAACCATCGTATCGCCTTTGGCAGTCCATGCAATCGTACGCATACGTGTAAGAGTAGTACCAGTATTAGTTAAGCCCGTACTGATTCTCTTATTCTCCAAATCAATAATACGCATCGGTTGTCCATCTTGTGCCAGATACAATATCTTATTATCACTGTTGGGATCAAAAGAAAGCCAGGTAGGATTTAATAGTCCATGATTCTTTTCAAAAGACTCAGCAAAAGTACCATCAGCGACATCATAATTTCCACGCTCATCCTTATGACCATATACAGTAGTCACTACTTTCTGCCGTTCATAAATAAATTTCTCTTTAGCAAAAGCTTTTGACTCTCGTATGGATACTTCTACTGTACCTTCATAGCATTTGTTAGGCGTCACACAGTAAAGACTCGTCCCTTTAGCGCTGATAACAATCGCATCTTTCCCACCTACTTTTACTGAAATAAGTTTGGGATCCGTACCAAAATTACTACCATAAATAATCATTTGCATCTGCCCACCACCTTTTTTAGGAGTGAAATCCTTAATTTCTATCGGCTTACTTGCGTCATAAGGAGCAGTTACCCCATCGTCCTCATTAGAACTACAAGAGCAGAAAATCAAGGACAGCAGCAAAAACAATTGCACAATGTTTTTCTTTTTTCTAACTTGTCTCATTTTTTTAAGATTTAAAGTTTCACATAAATTTGAATTATAGTTAATCAACCTGATAATTCTTATTTCAAATTATTTTTTTAAGATGGCTCAGCATAGTAAATCTTCCTCGTATCATTGTTTTATTCTGTAAAAAATGAGGCTGTGCCGCCGATATCACACATTTCTGACACAACCTCATTATATCAAAACTATCCCTACAATCTCTTATTACCTATTCAATCATCATCTTGACCAATACCAAACCTTATTCAAATTGCACTTCTAAACAAGTAATATTATCAAGTAGAAACACACTCTTGAAAACGGTCAACCGCTATAAATCTATAGCCTTGTTTTCGTTAGTTCTGACGCAAAAATAGGAGATGCACCATAGCATCTGATAATATTATTCGACCAGATATTAGCATTTATCACCCAAAATTGAGATTCATATATCAGATAGAAGAATAATGTTATTTTCTGGCAAATTACTCGCAAAAGGATGCCATTCCAATAGGATTAAAACGTAGCAGACACCATATTTTGCCGACAACGTCATTATAAATCCTATCATATTAACACCAATATAGGATTCGGATAAAGTATTGATATATTGCAGTATTTTGAAAGAATATAAAAATCCGGATATTGATAAGTTATGCTAATCACTTGGGGACCAGCGAAAAGTATCAGAAAAAAGGAAGTAACAGTACGCTTACTGGTAATTAAAATGCCATAAATACACACATCTATTTTTTCATTTGATCTTTTACATCGACACACAAAAGATAAAACGGGTTCCTTGGGTATATTCTTTATCTATAATCAGAAAACCGCCCAATCTTTCTGCAACGATACGGCAAATAGATAAACCTAGTCCCGCTCCCTGACTAAAGTTATCCAGCTTAACGAAACGTTCAAACACATGTTCTTGCTCGTCAATGGGAATACCTATTCCGGTATCCGTAACCGTAAAAATCAATTGATTCGTTTCTTTCCTTGTCTCATAAGCCAATGTGACAGAACCTTCATGGGTGAATTTCGACGCATTATTCAGCAAGTTATCAAGCACCTGCACTATATAGTTATAATTACTATTTATGATCAATTCATCACAGGTCGGTTTAAAAATAAGTTTTATGCCAGGAGAAAACAATGTTCCTGCTGCATCTATTGAGGCTTGGCAACAAGCATTGACATCAACTGCATTGTGCTTAATTTCAACCTCACTATCAAGGATAGAAATATCAAGAATATCACCTACTAGCTTTAACAGTAGTTTACTGTTACTTTCTATCAATGCCACATATTGCCCGATATCTTCTTTATCATCAAGCATGTCAACCAATACTCCGGAGAATCCGACAATGGAATTCAAGGGAGTACGAATTTCATGGGACATATTCTGAATAAACATTGTTTTCAGCCAATTGCTCTGTTCTGCAATCTCCTTGGCCTTATGCAGTTCTTCCTTAGCTTCAATCAATATACGATTCTTTTCATCCAACTTATCCCTTGATCTCTCTAATTGGGCATTGAGTTTTCTCTGTTGCCACAAGAAAACAACAACAATACACAGAATTCCGATGACAGAGAAAAGAATAATGCGGGTATTTTGAAGTTGCTTCTTTTGAGAAATCTTTTCCAACCGTCCCTTTTCAGCAGTAAGTTGTTGCAGATTCAGCATAGTAGCAAATTCACCGGTAGCAACCTCCTCATTTCTTTCTTTCTCCTTCTTTTGTTCCAAGAGAAAATCACGGTATAATCTGGCAGCCTCTTCCTTACGGTTCATATCCCAAAGAATATCCGCCTTTGTTTTTCTCAGCTGCATCAAGGTGGCCAAATTATTTTTCTTCTTTAACTCAGTTTCCCGCTCGTCCAGTACGCTAATAGCTTCCTGATAATTACCGACTTTCCAGTTATAATCAATTTCCACATCATATAAATAATGTATATGGCGTTTCAGTGAAGGCTCATTTGCATACATTTGTCTACACTTCTCTAACGCCTGGCGGGCAGCCACCGTATCACCCTGCGCAAGATAAAGTGATACATAAACCAAGTTTGCCGTCACTTCATGATAGGGAGACTTAGCTACCTTAAGTGCTTGTTTAAGTAGTTCGGGAGCTTTTTCTTCTTCATCCAGATCAATGTATATTTTTGCAGCATCACTGTACTGACAGGATATATTATATCTTACGACATCGGTATTCTCAAAAATATCTATCTCTTTAAGCATAAATTCCTGAGATTTTTTCATCAAACCTTTCGCTGCATAGACATTGGCCAATGCATAATAACATTCAGCAATACTTTCTTGCTTTCCTTCCTTTTTGGCCTCCTGCAGCATCTTTTCTGCTTCGAGAAGAGCAATATTATATTCTCCCTGTATGATATAATAATTAACCAGTCTGGCAGCCCATGCCCAGTAGTAAAGTTCAGCGTTCCCAACACTTCGGGCAAATCTCTTTAAGCGATTGACTCCAGCTATGACACTATCAGTACGATTCTCACCTTGACCATAATAATAATAGTCTAACTTAGCCCCCAGTGCTATTTTAGACATTACTGTATCATTGCATCTGATTGCCATATCCAGCAGTGTATCCGATGCCGTCAACACTATGGGATCAGTCGGATCACTAAAATGCTTTTTGTAATAAGCATGCATGTTTTTGATATGAGTGGAATCCACCGTTTGGGCAAAGACAGTTCCTAAAACCAATTGCAGAAAAACACAGGCAAGAATCGTTTTTTTCATCATAAGCTATTTGTCTGTTGTATATTATAGGATGATAAAGATATATTTTATACATGAAATAAGATATCACCCTATCCAGCAAAGCATAGGATTTGAGGATTTTTATCTTTTTATTGCATATGATAAGCATTTTTTAGACATAAAAAGCGAGTTAGCGGATTATGATTCATTTTCATAATATCTATAAACAAGCTGTATTAATAAAAACTCCGCTTATTATCAATAATTTACAATTGACAATAAGCGGAGTTTCTATTATACCAAACGAATAAATTATTTCTGTGTCACTCCTTTCCAGTCATCTGTACGGAAAGGCGAAGCTGGAAGACCTGCACCATTATACAAATTACAAACCGGATTATCGGCCCATGCATAGCGAACAGCAACGGGATATGATACTTCCGGAGAACTTACCACAATCTTATCGCCTTGTATTTCTGCTTTTGCCCAGTGGAATTTGTGATCGCGTCCGGCAATAGAAAAACCTTGCAATGTTTTTCCATCACCACTCTTTAAGCCACCTTCAGTATGGTCAAAGGAAAGGATAATCTTATCTCCATCTATCTCATAGGAGTGGTACATAGGACCTGAATAAGGTATTCGCTCTCCGTATGTCTTAGCACGGGCTATCAATGCCAAACGATGACCAACTGCCTGTTTATCTTTGGGATGAATATCATTTGCTTCACCTTTATCTATGACTACGGCCATACCCGTATTTGCCACAGATAATGTGCGGGTTTGCGCTTCGCGAAGTTCCGCCCAATCAGAATCAACCGGCTCCGGAGATACAGGTTTAAAATTGGCTAACTGTACAAAGTAGAACGGAAAATCCTTGCCCCAATCTTTACGCCAGTTTTCAATGACTAACGGGAAAAGTTCACGGTATTGGTAAGCACGTGAAGCGTTGTTTTCTCCTTGATACCAGATAGCGCCACGAATACCGTAAGGCACCAGTGGATGAATCATAGCATTATACAAAGATGTCGGTAGATTAGGATTTTCGGACATGTCTTTTGGAGGCATTCCCTCTTTACGGGCATCAGCCGCCACTTGGTATTTCCACTCCCCTGCGAGGCTAATTTGCTCTCCATTGGCAGAACGAAGATAAAAATCGTTCGGCATGCCGCAACCACCACCTGTATCTACAATACGAATAGCCAGGCTGAGTGGTCCAGCTTTGACTAATTTACCAGGGACGGTATAATTGCGCTGAATAGTATAACCAGTAGTACGCCCAACTTCCTTACCATTCCAATACGTAATATCATTATCATCGATAGTTCCTAAAATCATTTGAACCTTTTTACCTGCCCAGGATGCAGGTATATCAACGGTCCGGCGGAGCCAGATTAGTCCGTCAAAGCCATTAAGCCCTTGTTCCTCCACCATGCCGGGAAATTTCATTTTTGCCCAGTTACTATCATCCAAAGAGACTTCTGCCCGTACCGGTTTTCCGGCAGAAAAACCTTCATCCACACGATTATTCCAAGCTTCCAGAGTTTTCAGATATTCCGCTTTCATCGCAGTTTTATCAGGCATAGCACAGACTTCCTCCACTACATTGCTAAAGTCCGGCATCTCTTGCAACACTTTCCCACTTATCCAGGATTCGACATTTGTTCCTCCCCAGGAAGTATGAATCAATCCCACAGGCACATTCTGTTTTTCTGAGATTTCACGACCGAAAAAGTAAGCAGTAGCTGAGAAATTAGGAATAGTTTGTGGCGAACATACCAGCCAGCCATTATCACGGACTTTGATATCGGACTCCGGTTGTGTACTCGTCACATGTTCTACATGTAATAAACGGATATTAGGATGATCTGCCGCTGCAATCTCTTTTTTGTAATCCATAATCTTTCCCCAACCTTCCAGAGGCATTTCCATATTGGATTGCCCGGAACATATCCAGACTTCACCAATCATTACATTTTTTAATATCAGTTGCTGTCCATCGGTCAGCGTAAGTTCATAGGGGCCACCCGCCTCAGGTGTGCGGACAGAAAGTTTCCATTTACCTTCTTTGTTAGCCTGTGTCTCATACGTCTTTCCATCCCAGGAAGTTGTTACTTTCACCGTTTTCATCGGCTTAGCTTCACCCCAGACAGGAGCATCCGCTTGTTGCTGAAGTACCATATTATCTGAGAATATCGGTGGCAATACAACCTTGGCAGAGACTGCACCGGATAACATCAGCAAAGCTGCAAATAAAATACATTTGTTTCTCATATTATTTAATTATTGATTTAAACAGAGGCATTGCAAACAACCGTTTCATAATATACAACCGCTTCAATGTCAGAAAGCAAAGATAACCAGAATTTCATATTTGAAATAGCGTTATTGCCCTAATAAATGCAATAATCTTTCCATTTATCATGCTGAATGGAAAGATATTCCTACTTTTGCATAGAAATCAACGCGTTATTTTATGGTTTTAAATTACATTTGGGTAGCATTCTTTGTAATTGCTTTCATTGTGGCACTCATCAAACTTCTGTTTATGGGCAACACTGAAATATTTACGGAGCTTGTCAACTCTACATTTACTTCCTCAAAAACGGCTTTCGAAATATCTTTGGGGCTGACTGGTATTCTTTCACTCTGGCTGGGTATTATGAAGATTGGCGAGCAAAGTGGTATGATTAATGCGTTGTCCCGCTGGTTAAGCCCTGTTTTCTGTCGCCTCTTCCCCGAAATACCGAAAGGACATCCTGCTATGGGTTCTATCTTTATGAACCTGTCAGCCAATATGCTGGGGCTCGATAATGCTGCTACCCCAATGGGATTAAAAGCTATGAAAGAACTGCAAGAACTGAACCCCCAAAAGGATACGGCAACTAATCCAATGGTTATGTTCCTGGTGCTCAACACTTCCGGACTGATACTAATTCCAATCAGCATTATGATGTATCGTGCACAGATGGGTGCTACACAACCTACTGATATATTTATACCAATACTGATAACATCTGCTATCTCTACTCTTGTAGGAGTAATTGCGGTTAGTATCGCACAGCGCATTAATCTTATTAATAAGCCTATACTTATCCTCATTAGTTGTATCAGCCTTTTCTTTGCCGGATTGATTTATCTGTTTATGCGACTCGGTCGGGAAGAAATCGGCACATATTCCACATTGATTGCCAACATTATTTTATTCAGTATCATCCTGCTGTTCATTGTATGGGGATTATGGAAGAAAATAAATGTATATGACGCTTTTGTGGAAGGTGCTAAAGAAGGATTTACCACTGCTGTCCGCATCATTCCCTATTTGGTTGCATTTCTGGTGGGTATTGCAGTATTCCGAACTTCCGGTGCAATGGATATGTTAGTAAGCGGCATCGGCTATGTAGTGGGATTGTTCGGTGTAGATACCAGTTTTGTAGGTGCTTTACCAACTGCACTGATGAAATCGCTGAGTGGTAGTGGGGCCAACGGATTAATGATCGATACCATGAAAGAATATGGGGCGGACTCCTTCGTAGGGCGTATGAGTTGTGTAGCCCGTGGTGCCTCAGACACTACGTTTTATATTCTGGCAGTGTATTTCGGCAGTGTAGGTATCACCAAGACACGCAATGCTGTCACCTGCGGACTGATAGCGGACTTGGCAGGTATCCTTGCCGCCATCATCATCAGTTACATGTTTTTCTTTTGATTTTTAATTCTTAATTTTTAATTGATATGGTTTCTTATCAGACAGACGGTGTAGAAATGCCCGCCATCAAAAAAAGCAAAACAACGGAATGGATTAAGGCCGTTGCTGCAACTTATGAAAAAAGAGTCGGTGAAATCGCCTATATTTTCTGTTCCGATGAAAAGATACTTGAGGTAAATCGTCAATATCTGCAACATGACTATTACACAGATATTATCACCTTTGACTATTGTGAAGGCAATCGTCTTAGTGGAGATTTATTTATTAGCCTTGATACGGTACGCACAAATGCGAAACAGTTCGGCAGTGATTACGAAACAGAGCTACATCGCGTTATTATTCATGGCATATTGCACCTATGCGGGATTAATGATAAAGGTCCGGGAGAACGGGAAATAATGGAAAAAGCAGAAAACAAAGCTCTGGCTATGCGATAAAAATATCAAGATAGTACTCTTGCATAAGGATATAATGTAAAAAGCATCTCCGTTTATTCAGAACACATTATCTGATTAAACGGAGATACTTTTTATATTGAATCAAGATTCTATTTCAATAAGAACTTCTCTGCACGTCCCGGTGAAAAAAGTTCCCACAGCGAGGCAACCGTCCAACCCGGAGCAAAGATATCATTGTAATATCCCTTACCATTACGACCGTAATCCCAATTCGTGTGTTGGACAACCTCAGGGTAATAACCGACTTTGGAAACACCACACATATGACCCTTATAAGGAAGCAATTGACGCATGGAAGTGGAAATAACCTCAGCAAAGTCAGAGAAACGGGGCTCATTGTACTCCTTAGAAAGCCAGTGAAGCACATCAGCAAATTCGAAGACAAATACATCAATATGGTTATTCTCAACCGAAACATTACCCCAACCACGGGTCTTCAAACCGATATCACCCAACATCTGACCTTCGGCAAAGGGAACATCCCAGGTAT
>OGZM01000581.1_pt1 | contig 43804 bp, 39 predicted proteins | sample 1576821 | NCBI WGS metagenome assembly OGZM01 (sample SAMEA3541491, study PRJEB24748) | human gut metagenome | biome: human gut; feature: human-associated habitat; material: faeces | place: China | collected 2012
ATTCTTGTATATCAACTTCACATAAAAGAGAGATAAAATACTTACCACTTCCATTACGAGAAATAGTAGCAGATTTTATTATACCCTCTATTTTTCTATGCACTTTTATTTTTACTAATTCTTTTAACTTAGGAATTTTTAACCAATTTTCAAAAATGTTTACAGTTCTATTTTGATTATTAGTTGTATAACTTTGTACAGGATTTTTTTTAGATTTGAACTTAGGAAAACCAATAGATTTATCTCTAAAAAAATTTTTGTATGCTTTATCTAAATTCATTTGAGCATTAGCAAGAGCAAGACTATCAACTTCTTTTAGAAATTCATACTCTTTTTTATATTTTGCAGGAGTAGGATATTTTAATTTTTTATCAGTATTACCCTTACTTTCTTCATATGCTTTAATTCTATCATTTAGCATAAGATTGTAAACAAGGCGAACACAACCAAAAGTTTTACTAAAAAATATCTTTTGTTCATCGCTTGGATAAATTCTAAATTTATATGCTTTTAGCTGTTTCATCAATCCACCTCCCTCAAAATTTTTTGTAACTATATTATAGCATATTTTTCTAAAAACAATAGAGCAATTCATCGCACCACCTACAGAGGTGGGCGACTTCTTGCCTGTTATGTTAAATAATTATAGCACAATTGAGAATAAAATAAAATAATTGTGTGAATTTTATCTGAAAAAATAGACAAAAAAGCTGTTGCTTTAAAAGCAACAGCTCTATTTTTTCCTAATAAACAGTTAATTTTTCAATTATCTCTTCTTTAGGTCTAAGTCCTACCACTTCTTTAACTCTTACTCCATCATCAAAGATAACTATAGTGGGGATGCTCTTTATTCCAAATTGTCCTGCAAGACTAGGATTTTCATCAACATTCACTTTATATATTTTTATATCTAGTATGTTTGACACCTCTTCTAGAATTGGAGATAACAATTTGCATGGACCACACCATTCAGCCCAAAAGTCTACAATTATTTTTCCCTTGCTTTCTATTACTTTCTCTTGAAAAGTAATCTCATTCAAGTTTATTAAACCACTCACTAATGTTCCTCCTTTTATGGAATATTACCTTTTTTTAATTTACACAATCTCCTGTATTGTACAAATTTATTCAAAAAAAATCAAGCTTTTTATATATATAATTTTCTCATAATAGTGTTTTTATCATCATTTTCTCTTACACCTTTAATAAGTGTGATTCCTTTTGATACATCTCCTATTAATATTGCACCTTTTAACTTATTATTTTCAAAATAAAGTTTTTTATACAATTTTTTTGTAGTATCTATCTCCTGTACAAATTCCTCACAATTATCATGATTTCCAATTGTTCCTATAGAGATTAATTTTATATTCATTCCATCAAAGTTTAATGGTTGGATTTGCTCTTTATATTGTGCCTCTCCTCCACAAGCGTTTATTCCAGCAGTCTTTCCTTGCTCCATAGCCACTTGCCACAATCCTATTATTTTTCCATTGTACTCTGCCACATCTCCACAAGCATAAACATCCTTCATAGAAGTTTCCATTTTTTCATTTACAACTATACCTCTACCTATATTTAAACCTAGATTTTGAGCTAACTCTTTATTTGGAGCTATTCCAGCACTTATAATAACCAAATCAGCTAATATATGTTGTCCATTTTCCAATGCAATAGAAGTCACTTTTTCTTCTCCCTCTATAGCACTTACAACTACACCTTTAAAGATTTTTACCCCTGCTTGCTCAATAGCAGCTTCTAATATTTCTGATCCTTGCTCATCTAATTGTTTAGGTAATATTCTTTGCATCATCTCTATAACTGATGTTTCTATTCCTAATAATTTTAATCCCCAAGCAGCTTCTAATCCTAGTACTCCTCCACCTATAACTACTGCTCTTTTGCAATTCTTAGCATACTCTTTTACTTTTTCAGTATCTTCCATATTTCTTATTACAAAAACTCCAGATACATTTGAGTTTTTAATAGGTGGAACAAAACATTTTGCTCCTGTAGCTAAGATAAGTTTATCAAATTCTCTTACTTCTCCATTTGAAAGAACAACTTTTTTATTTTCACTATCTATAGAAGTTACTCTTACCCCTTTAGTTAATTTTATATTTTTTTCTTCATACCAACTGTCTTTTTTTATTTTTAATCTATCCATTTCCATATCTTCATAAAGATATTCAGTTAATTTTGTTCTATAATATGGATCTGCTTGTTCTTCTCCAATAATTTCAATTTCAGCTGAACTATTTTTTCCTCTTGCTCCATCAGCTGCTGAAACTGCTGCAACTCCACTTCCTATTATTAAGATCTTTTCATCTTTTCCTTCAGCTACCTCTTCTATACTCTCTTGAATCTCTGTAACTTCAAAAAGATCTTTTCCTACTCCACAAACTGGACAAGTATCTGGACATTCATCATATGGAAATACCTCATCACACACTGTACATCTCCAAACTTTTCCTGTAAGTTTCTTCTCCTCTTTTTCTATATTTTCTACTTTTTTCTCTTCAGATTTCACTTCAGAAAAATACTCACTTCCAACATTACAAATTGGACATACTTCTGGTGCATGTTCTCCTTCACATACTATTCCACAAATACTACATACCCACTTTTTCATCTTCTCTCCTCCATTATCTAGTTAAAAACTTGCTATTCTCAATTATATACTAGAAATGTCAACTATTTCCTTTTTTCTCTCTCCTCTTTTTCTCTTTCAGCTTGAGATTTATTTACATATAAAGGTTCTAAAGTATATAAATTATCTTCAGCTAGATGTAATGAAATTTGAGCAGCTACCCCAGCTCTAGGAATAGAGTTTGCTTTAGAATAAATATTATAATCTTTTTCTAAAATCTCATTTATAAGTTTTTCATTAACTGTTGCTCCATCACCTATAAATGTAACTTTTTTACCTTTAAGATCTTCTAAAACATCTCTTAATTCTCCATCTTTATACTCTTCCTCTCTAAGTAAAATATTATCAATATATCTATACTTAGAAAAATACACTCTCTCTTTTCTTGCATCTATTAAAGGAACAATTATATCTTCTCTATTTTCTCCCATATGTGCTAAAACATCTAACTCGTTTACTCCAACTATTGGCTTTTTCAATGAGTAAGCTAAACCTTTAGCTATGGCAGTTCCTATTCTAATTCCTGTAAATGAACCTGGTCCTATTGTAACAGCTATTCTATCTACATCTTTTATATTCAATCCTGATAGTTTAAAAAGAGAATCTACTGCATCCATAATCACATTTGAATGATTTACTTTAACATAAAGATTTATCTCTCCTATCACTCCTATTTTATCATCATAAAGAGCTACACTTCCTATTTTAGTAGCTGTATCAATAGCTAAAACCAACATACTTTAACATCTCCTCTTCCTTCTCTAAATTTCCAACATATCTAATCTCTACTTCTCTATCCTCTTCTCCATGATGATAAAGCTTTATCTCTATATACTCCTTAGGAAGTTCACTTTCTATAATATCAGCCCATTCAATTAAAACTATTCCACCATTATTTAGATAATCTTCATAACCTACCTCATATATCTCCTCTGCTTCACCTAAACGGTATACATCAAAGTGATATAGTGGAAGTCTCCCTGAAAAATATTCTAAAACATAGTTAAATGTAGGACTTTTTATACTCTCTGTCACACCTAGCTTTTTAGCAAAAGTTTTAGTAAAAGTTGTTTTTCCTGTTCCTAAATCTCCTATTAAAGCTATTGTTGTATTTTCTTGAGAATAATCTGCTAATTTTTCAGCAAGAGTATTTAACTCACTAAATGTTAGTATCTTTCTCATCATTTCCTCCATCCTTAAATTGGATTTTTTTCACTATATTAGTTGTAGATTTTCCCTCTACAAAAGAAAGTATTCTTACTTCTCCACCATTCTTTTCAACTGTTGCTGTTTCAGGCAGTTTATTTTTATCATAATCTCCACCTTTAACATGGATTGATGGTTTTAATTTTTCCAATGTTTCAATTGGAGTTAACTCTTCAAAAATTACTGTAAAATCTACTGCTTTTAATCCTGAAAGCATCTCTGCTCTATCTATCTCATTATTTATTGGTCTACCTTCACCCTTTAACTGTCTAACCGAACTATCTGAGTTCACACCAACTATTAAAATATCTCCCTGTTTTTTAGCTTCATTTAAATATCTCAAATGTCCAACATGTAAAATATCAAAACATCCATTTGTAAATACAACTTTTTTACCTTGTAATTTTAACTCTTCTATTAATTTTGCTGCTGTTTCTTTACTTAAAATCATCTCTCTACCTCCATTTTATAAAGTTCTTCTATAAAATCAAAAATTATTTCTGCTGTCATTCCCCAGATAATCTCTTCTTGATAATTATAAAAGTATACCTCTCTTGAATTTCCACTCCAAGCTCCATAATATCTTTCTGGCAAATTATAATCTTTAGGTGAAAATTCTGGAATATTTTTTACTCCTATCTTCTCTACTTTAGGTCTATTATATTTAAAAAATTCCATAGGAACAACTACTAATTTTTCTACTTCTTCTTTATTAAAATTAAACTCCTCTATTTTTTCTATATTAATATATCCCACATAGACATCCAATAACATTCCAGAAGCATTAATTAAAGTTCCATATTTACCTATAATATCTATTTTTTCTCTTTCTATTCCTAACTCTTCAACAGTTTCTCTAATAGCTGTCTCTTTAGAGCTTCCATCTTTTTCCTCAAATTTTCCACCAGGAAAAGATATCTCTCCTCCCTGTCTTATTTTTAAGGCTCTCTTTTCAAAAACTATATGTTCTTTTCCCTCTAAATTAATTATACCAATTAATACAGCTGAGTTAATATATTTTTTTCTTCCTATAATTCTAAAATCATTCGCTTTTAAAATTTCTGTTATCTTTTCCCTCATTTTTTAGATTACACCTCAACAAAATTATACCATTTTCCACAAAAAGAGCAACCTAATTTTATTTTCTTTAGTTTTAGGACACTTTAAGTAATTTCCTTTATAAAAAAAGAAGAAATAGGTTTCCCCATCTCTTCTTAATTTTTTACTATTTTGTTCCGAATATTCTATCTCCACAATCTCCAAGACCTGGATAAATATACCCTTCATTTGTTAATCCTTGGTCTATCTTAGCTGTATAAATAGCTACATCTGGATGTTTTTGAAGAAGTTTTGCTATTCCTTCAGGAGCTGATACAAGACACATAAATATTATATCTTTAACTCCTTGTGATTTTAGATAATCTATTGCATAAACAGCAGATCCTCCAGTTGCTAACATAGGATCAACTACGATTACCTTTCTTGAAGTTATATCCACAGGTAATTTACAGTAGTAGTAAACTGGCTCTAATGTCTCTTCATTTCTATATACTCCAACATGTCCTACCTTTGCTGTTGGTACTAAATCTAAGATACCATCCATCATTCCTAGTCCTGCTCTTAAAATAGGTACTATTGCTAATCTCTCTTGAAGTTCATATCCAGTTGTTGTCATCAATGGAGTTGTCACTTCAATCTCATTTAATTTTAATCCTTTTGTTGCTTCATAAGTCATAAGTTTTGCAATCTCATTTAGATTCTCTCTAAAAGCTTTTGTATCAGTTCCACAATTTCTTAAAATTGTTAATTTGTGTTGGATTAAGGGATGATTAATTTCTATTACTGCCATTTTTTTCCTCCTGTTTTCCTTTTTTTCCTCGTAATATTATATCAAATATTTTAGATTTTTCCAAATAAAAATATCTATAAATCTAGGCATAAAAAAACAGGACTCTGAAGTCCTGTTTAATACTACTATTTGTTGATGTTGTATCTTTTGTTGAATTTGTCAACTCTTCCTGCAGCATCAATAAATTTAGCTTTTCCAGTATAGAATGGGTGGCATTTTGAACATACTGCTACTTTAAGTTCAGTTCCTTTAGCATAAGTTGATCTTGTTTCGAATTTTTCCCCACAAGTGCACTCTACAGTAACAACATTGTATTGAGGATGAATATTTTTTTTCATTGATTTTTCACCTTCCTAACAAAAATTTTCTTAATATCACAAGAGATTTTATCATAAATATATAACTTTTGCAAGATTTTTTTTAGTCCTAATTCATCTTTTTTCTCATTTTTAATCTTTAATAATCTTTAACTAAAAAATAAATAATGTAATTGTAAAATTTTATAATTTAGGTTAATATAAGATATATGATTATTACTTGGAGGAGTTGTGAAGAAAAAATTTTATGCTTACTTTCTTGAAAAAGAAAGTAAAAGTGGTATTTGTGAAACATGGGATGAGTGTAAAACAATAGTACATGGAAAAAAAGCTCGTTATAAATCTTTTCCATCTTTAGAAGAGGCAAAAGATTGGTTAGTTCAAGGAGCTAAGTATGAAAAAAAATTATCTGAAGAACTTTTTAAAATAAAAGCAGATAAAGAAAAATTAAAAAGTCAACTGACAGAGGGAATATATTTTGATTCAGGAACAGGAAGAGGAATTGGTGTTGAGGTTCGAGTCACTGATTTAAGTGGAAGATCTCTTTTAGATGAAAGTAGTATAAAATTTAAAATTAATCAATTTGGAAATCTTCATTTAGGACATGATCGAACAAATAATTATGGTGAGTTAGTAGGATTGTTCTTAGCTTTAGATATAGCAACTCAAAGGGGAGAGAGACATATTTTTGGAGATAGTAATCTTGTTATATTTTTCTGGTCTAAGGGTATCTATCGTAAAGAAAATTTAAATGAAAAAACAATATCTCTAATTGAAAAAGTTGTAGAGAAGAGAAAAGAATTTGAAAAAATTGGTGGAAAAATAGAGTATGTTTCTGGTGATGTAAACCCAGCAGATTTAGGATTTCACAAATAATATTTAGGAGGAGTTTATGGAAACTTTTACACTTTTTAGTACAGAACACTTTTGGTTTATTGGAGGAGGTTTTTTAGGGATACTTGCACTTACAATGGTATCAGCATTTCTTCCTAAATATAAATTTGCTCAATTTAGTGCCATAGTTATCTTATTGATTAAGATAGCAGAACTTTCTTATAGACACATATATGTAGGAGAACCTATCTACTCTCTACTTCCTCTACATATGTGTAATTTAACACTGATAATTGCTATTTTAACAATGCTAACTAAGTCACAAAAATTATTTCAGCTAACTTATTTTTGGTGCTTAGGAGCTCTTTTTGCAGTGATTACCCCTGATATAAAATACTCATTTCCTCATCCTTTAACATTGAGTTTTTATATCACTCATTTTTATCTTTTATTTGCTGCAATCTATGGAATTTTATTCTTTAACTTTAAACCAACTTTTAAAGGTTGGGTAAATTCTTTTATTACTTTAAATATCTTTGCTTTTATTATTTTCTTTATCAATAAAAAGCTTGGAACAAATTATCTATATATCAATAAAATTCCTGATTTTTCTTCTCCACTTGATTACTTTGGACAGTGGCCTTACTATATTATTGTTGTTGAAATAATCTATTTAATACTAACTTATGGTATCTACTATCCATTTAGAAGAAAAACTTTTAAATATTCAACTAAATATTTCTAAAACAAAAGCTCCCAAAATTAAAGGGAGCTTTTATATTTTCTATTAATCTTTTAGATATTTTTCAAACCAATTAGTCATCTCTTCAAGTCTTCTAACTCTATGTTTAGGTTTTCCACTTCTTGAAAGTTCATGGTTTTCTCCTCTAAACATACAAAGTCTTGCTTCTACTCCATGATATTTTAATGAAGTAAACATTTGAATTCCCTCTGCTAACCAACATCTATAATCTTCTTCTGAATGGATAAATAGTGTAGGTGTTTTAACTTTATCTGCATATTTCATTGGAGAGTGCCACCATAATTTATCATGCTCTATCCAAGGAGTTGAAGAGTTTTGATCAGCATTGAAATAATATCCTATATCTGTTGTTCCAAACTTAGATATCCAGTTTGCTATACTTCTTTGAGAAGCTGCACATCTAAATCTATCAGTATGTCCAATTATCCAGTTTGTCATAAATCCACCATATGATCCACCAGTTACCCCAACTCTATCAGCTTTAATTGGATATTTTTCTAATACTACATCTGTAAATTTCATTAAGTCATCATAATCTACAGTTCCATATTTACCTCTAATATCTGCAAAGGCATTTCCTCTTCCATCTCCACCTCTTGGGTTACAAAAGAATACGAAATATCCCATGTTTGCCCATACTTGCATCTCATGGTAGAATACCTCTCCATAAACTGTTTTTGGTCCACCATGAATATCTAAGATAGCTGGATAAGTTTTTCCCTCTTCATAATCTGTAGGTTTTAATACCCAACCTTCTATCTCCATTCCAGCATCATTTATAAAGTTGCATTTTTCTGGGAATGCCAATTTCTTATCATTGTAAACATTTTCATTAAATTTAGTTAGTTGAACTTCCTCTTCTCCTACTACATCATAGATCTCTTGTAATCTTAGTCCTCTAAGTCCTGCAAAAACAATTTTTCCATTGTGTACATCATAAACATCTACTGTACCATTTGCCTTTGTAAGAACAGTTTCATTTCCTTCAAGATCTATACTATTTAAGAAAGCATCTTTATTTACAGTTGTTGGGAAGTAAAGTTTATTATCTACTACTCTATAACCTTTTCCACCACCATATTTACAGTCACTTCCAACTGTATTTAACATCCAAGTATCATGTTTTTTCAATAAAACTGCTTCTCCATCTTTTAAAGTATAGAAGCTTGGGTTTTGGTTTAATCCATACTCTTTACAATCATTTAAAGAGCATATTACTGTATCTCCTATAAATTCTGCAAAACTTACTCTAAAATCTTTTTTAGGCAGTAAAGTTTCAGTTTTTCCACTTGCTATATCATAACAGTAGATTCCCTCTCTTTGTTCCATTTTTCCTTCATATTCATTTCCAACATAAAGAATTTTTCCATCTTTATATGAGAAATAAGTCACTGCCATTAATTCTGAAGTTACAGGTATAGCTTTTTTCTCTATTCTATTATATAGATAGATTCTATTTCTTTTCTTATTTGTAAATCCACCACCATTGCTCCAGAAAGGAATCTCATCTAATACTTCGTAATCTTTATTCTCTTGGAATTTTTTAACTGCTTCTGCTCTCTCTTCTCCAGTTAAAGAGTTTATATCAGTTCTATAATTATCATATTTAGCTGTTAATAGGAAATTATCCTCATCTATAGCTTTTATAGCTGTAACTGTCAAAGGAATATCCATATATTTTTCAGCTTCTCCACCATTAATTTTTATAGCATAATATGAAGTCCAAGTTTCTCCTTGACTTACTTTTTCATTTATCTTTTTATCTCTAGTAGCTGGGAATAAAATAGTTGAATCATTTAACCATAAAAATGATCTTTCTTCATTAAGTCCAGTTAATTTACTGTATTCTTTTGTAGTATTGTCTAAAAGCCAAATGTTTGATTGATAATTGTTATTATCATAATCAGCCTTGTGTACTATAAATCCTGTTTTCGCTCCATTTGGTGAAATTTCAAGATTAGAAATAAATTTGTAATCTAAAAAATCTTTTAATTTTAAATTCTCCATAACTGTCCCCCTTATAGCTTTATTCTTTGTTCTGCTAATTTTAATTATAGCTTATACAAATACATATTACAATTCTTTTCTAAATTTTTCTATAAAGTAAAAAAATTTTTAATTTTCTATTTTTACAAAATTAAGTTATAATCTAATTGTAAAATAACATAAAATTACTTATAGGAGAATAAGAATGTATTTAAAAGCAGTTGAGATTTTTGGATTTAAATCTTTTGGTGAAAAAGTTTATATAGAGTTTAATAAAGGAATTACATCTATTGTAGGTCCCAATGGTAGTGGAAAATCAAATATCCTTGATGCTGTATTATGGGTATTGGGGGAACAATCATATAAAAATATAAGAGCTAAAGAGAGTGCAGATATTATTTTTTCTGGTGGAAAAGATAAAAAACCTATGAACTCTGCTGAAGTTTCTCTTTTTATTGATAATAGTGACTCTTTTCTTCCAATAGAAAACAATGAAATTAAAATAACTAGAAAAATCTATGTAAATGGAGAAAACGAGTATTATATAAACGATGTAAAAACTAGATTAAAAGATATTGGTAATCTTTTTCTAGATACTGGAGTTGGAAAAAGTGCTTACTCTGTAATTGGACAAGGAAAGGTTGAACGTATTATAGGTTCATCTTCTAAGGAGATTAAAGGAATTATTGAAGAGGCTGCTGGAATAAAAAAATTCCAACAAAAGAAAAATGAAGCATCTAAAAATTTATCCAATGTTGAGATGGAATTAGAAAAAATAGATTTAGTTTTAAATGAAGTTGGAGAAAATAGAGATAGAGTTGAAAAACAAGCTGGTAAAGCTCAAGAATATCTTAACTTAAAAGATGAGAAAGATACTCTTGCAAAGGGAATATATAGTGCTGAATATAATGATAGAAAAAATATATTAAAAGATGAAAATCAACTTAAAGAAAATCTAATCCATGAAATTAATAGATTTGAAAATGAATTTAATACAATTGAAAAAAGATTAGAAACTATTGACAGAGAGAAACTTCAACTAAAAAAAGAGATTGAAGAGATAAGTAGTAAAAATCAAGAGTTGAAAAATGATATTGAGATTAAAGAGAGAGAAAAAGTAAAGTTAAGTGAAAGAGCTATTGGATATAAAAGAGAACTTGAAGATAGATATGAAAGAGTTAAAAATAGTAGTTTAAAATTAAATGAAAAAGAGGCTCTTTTAAACTCTCTTACTGTGGAAAAAGAGGAACTAAAATCAAAAATTGAAGAGCTTGCTAAGGAAAATATCAAATTTGAAGAAGATGTAAAAAATCTAACTAACTCAAAAAAAGAGCTTGAAATCGGAATCGAGTTAAAGAAAAAAAGAGTTATGGAACTTGAAATAGAAAAGATGAAACTTTTAAATGATATAGAAACTTCTAGCAGAAGAATCAAAGGAAGTAACTCTAAGGTAACTAATTTAAAAGCAGAATTAGAGTCTTATGATAGTAAATTAAATTTAATCTTACAAGATATTGAAAAAGCTGGAAATGATAAAGATAGTAAAGAAAAAAAATTAATAGAAATTGAAAAAAGAGGAGAGTTCTTAGAAAATGAGATAAGTAGAATAAGTCAACAAAGTAATAGATTATCTGAGATTTTAAGAAGTTCTGAGTATGATGAAAAAAGATTTTCAGCTAAACTACAATCTCTTTTAAGAATGGAAGAGAATAATGAAGGATTTTTTAAAGGTGTTAAAGAGATTTTAAATAGTAAACTACCTGGTGTTGAAGGGGTATTTATCTCACTAATATCTGTTCCTGAAAAATTTGAAAAGGCTATTGAAGCTGGAGTCCCTGGAAATATTCAAGATATTATAGTTGATAGTGGAGAAACTGCTAAAAAAGCTATCTCTCTTTTAAAAGAGAGAAAAGCTGGAAAAGCTTCTTTCTTAGCTTTGGATACAATAAAAGTTTCTCCTAAAAAAGAGTTAAATATCAATATTCCTGGAGTGATTGGACGTGCTTCTGAATTGGTACAAACTCAAGATAGATATAAAATTGTTGTAGATTTTGTCCTTGGAAATCTTTTAGTTGTAGATAATATTGATACTGCTTTAAAGATTGTAAAAAGCAATAGCTTCATGGGAAATATAGTGACTTTAAATGGAGAACTTTTAAGCTCAAGAGGAAGAATTACTGGGGGAGACTCTGGAAATTCAACAGCTAATCAAATTTTTGAAAGAAAGAAAGAGATTAGAACTTTAAAAGAAACTGTTTCTAAACTGCAAGAAACTATAAAAAATAGTGTAATTGAGCAAAATAATCTAAGTAAAACCTTAGAAAAATTTGAAAATGAGATTGATAAAATCGATTCATTAGAAGATGGAACAAGAAAACAACTAAAATTAGCTGAAGAATTATACAATGATTATATTTTGAAAAAAGAGAGAATTGAAAAAGATAGACGTGTTGTTAAGGTTGAATTGGAAGAGGAAGAGAAATATAGTAGTGAATTTGAAAAGAGAATAACAAACTCTAAAAATGAGAGAGAGAAAATAGAGCAAGTTATCTCTGAAATTAAATTAGATGAAGAAAAAGAGGGAAAAGAGATAAATACTCTAAACTCTATCATTGAAGAGAAAAAAAATCAATTTTCAGATGTTAGAATTCTCTATATGAATAGCCAAGATAAAATTGGACAGATAGATCGTGAACTTGAAAGAGAAAGAAAAGAGAAAGAATCTATCTTAGAAGATAAAAAACATATGGAAAATAAAATACTATTCCTCGAAAAAGAGATTGAAGATTTAACTAAAAATGGTGAGGCTCTTCAAAAAGAGATAAGTGAAAAGATAACAAAATATGAAAGTGAAAATAGTGAGGTTTCAAATAGAAAATCTAACTTTGAAACTCTTAGTAATGAGGAGAGAGAGTTAAATAAAAATAGAAAAGAAACTGAAAGTTATCTTCTTCATAAAAAAGATAGTTTTAATAGAGTTGAGGAAAGTCTTGAAAGAAATAGAAAAGAGATTGAAAAATTAGAGGAATCTTTAGCTAATTTAACTGAAGTTGCCACTGTTGAAATTGATTTTTCTCAGATTAAAGAGTTAAAAGAAAAATTAAGATTACTAGAAAATAGATTAAAAAACTTCCAAGCTGTAAACCTTTTAGCTATTGAAGAGTTTAAAGAGTTAAATCAAAAATTTGTATTTTTAACTTCACAAAAAGAGGACTTAATAAAAGGAAAAAATGTCCTTTCAAACTTGATTATTGAAATTGATGATACTATTCACAAAAGATTCTTCAAAGCTTACAATGAGATTGATAAAAACTTCAATCAAATGTGTAGAGAAACATTAAATAACTCTGAAGGAAAACTTTTAATCAATAACTCTGAAGATTTTGATAATTGTGGTGTCGAAATCTTTGTAAAATTTGGTAATAAAAAAAGACAGACTCTTTCTCTTCTATCAGGTGGAGAAAAATCTATGGTTGCAATAGCTTTTATAATGGCTATCTTTATGTATAAACCTAGTCCATTCACTTTCCTTGATGAGATTGAAGCTGCATTAGATGAAAAAAATACTAGAAAATTAATAGGAAAATTAAAGGAGTTTACAGACAGATCTCAATTTATATTAATTACCCATAACAAAGATACTATGAGAGAATCTGAAACTATTTTTGGTGTAACTATGAACAAAGAAATTGGAATTTCTAAAATTGTCCCTGTTAAATTTTAAATTTTTATGAAAAAAAACTTTGATTTTTTTAAATATAGAGGTAAAATAAAAAGACAGGATAAAAAAGATGTTAAGGGGTAATGATGAGGATATTATCGTTTATATATTATTTAATTACTTCCTTGCGAAACTTTCTTTATGATAAGGGAATCTTTAGAGTAAAGCGAGTTCCAGGAGTTGAAATAATATGCATAGGAAATATTACAGTGGGAGGAACTGGTAAAACACCTGCTGTACAATATTTTTCAAAAAGATTACAAAAAATGGGGCGAAAGGTTGCAGTAGTTTCTAGAGGGTATAGAGGAAAGAGAAAAAGAGAACCTCTTTTAGTAAGTGATGGAAGAGAGATTTTCGCCACTACTAGAGAGAGTGGAGATGAACCATTTTTACATGCTCTCAATCTTCATAAAATACCAATTATTGTAAGTTCTAATAGATACAAGGGGTGTCTTTTTGCTAAAAAACACTTTAATGTAGATACTATTATTCTTGATGATGGTTTTCAACATAGAAAATTGGGGCGTAATAGAGATATAGTTCTTATTGATGCTACTAACCCTTTTGGTTGGGGACAACTTCTTCCTTTAGGAATGTTGAGAGAAGATTTTAAAAAAGCTGCTAAAAGAGCTAGTGAATTTATAATTACAAAATCAGATTTGGTAAGTGAAAGAGAAGTTGAAAGAATAAAAAAATATTTAAAGAAAAAACTGAATAAAGAGGTTTCCACAGCAAAACATGGAGTTACATCTCTTTGTGATTTAAAGGGAAATGCTAAACCTCTATTTTGGATTAAAGACAAAAGAGTTCTACTTTTTTCAGGTCTTGCAAATCCACTTAACTTTGAAAAGACAGTGATATCTCTAGAGCCTTCTTATATTGAAAGAGTAGATTTTATGGATCACCATAATTTTAAGAAAAAAGATATTGAACTTATTCAAAAACGTGCTGAAAGTATGCAAGCTTCTTATATAATTACAACTGAAAAAGATTTAGTAAAACTTCCACGTGATCTATCTATTAATAATCTATTTGTATTAAAGATAGAGTTTACTCTATTGGAAGATAACAGTTTAAAAGATTTGGAGGAAATTAAAAAATGATTACTGATGATAAAATGATTTCTATAATAAAGGAGAATGACAAAAGTTATTTACTTTCTCTCTTAAAAGAAAGTGGAAAAATTAAAACTTTATCAGCCTTTGCTCCTGTACTAGATAAGAGAGCATACTTTACTATTAATGAAAGTGGAGAGTTAAAAAGAAAGAACAATAACTTAATTATTCCATTTTTTGCATATTGTAATGATAATGAGTTATTAGCAGAAAATATTTTTGAAAAAGCAGATTTAAAAGAGAGATGCAAAATAGGAAAAATAAATAGATTTTCAAATGTTGATGAGAAAAAATTAAAAGAAAATCTATTAAAAACTTTAACTAATGGTGGATTAGAATTTTCACTAAAATATGGAAAAGAACTGTTTTTAAGAAACAGAGATGAGTTTTTTAAAACTGTTCTACTATTTAGTTTAATGGGAGATTTAAAAAGTTTAAAACCTCTTGTAGTATTATCTTTTAAAAAACTTATGGAAAATCAAGAGTATGATGAAAATTTATTCTATTTACTTATTTCTTTCTTAACTAAATACAGAGATAACTTTTATTTCTATGAAAATGCAGAGATTGAAGAAGATAACTCTTTCAACTTAAAAGAGTTTTTATTAGCTAATGAAAATATCTTAAATAGTAGAGAGGGGCTTGGAGCTATATCTTCATTAAAAGCTCTTGAAGAGTTAGAAAAAAATTATCAAAACAGATTTATTCAAAAGATAAAAAATGAATTAACTACACTAAAGAAAGTGACATCTTTAAATAGTACAGAAAAGTATCTACTATCTATTTTTCAATAGGGGGAAAAATTATGCTTGAATATTTTAATAATAAACTTATCACTGTGATTGATGGAAAACATACTAAAGAAGAGATTTTAAAGATAATGGTTGATTTAATTGGAGAAAATAGTGATGCTCTTTCTAATAAAAAGGATTTTTTAGAAAATATACTTAATCGTGAGAAAGTAGGAAGCACTGGTATAGGGCTTGGAATAGCTCTTCCCCATGCTAGATGTGAAAATATAAAAAAAATTGTAGTTGCTGTAGCTCTTTTAAAAGAACCTATTAACTTTAATTCTCTAGATGGTGAAAGTGTAAAACTATTAGTTATGTTAGGAGCTCCTAAAAATCAAGGTGCAGAGTATCTATCTCTTGTTGGAACTCTTATGAGAACTTTTAGAAATAAAGAAGCAAGAAATACTCTTCTTGAGGCATCAAATCAACAAGAGCTAATTGAAGCTATTGCGGAGTTGAATAAATAGAAAATGAAAATTGGTATTTATGGGGGAAGTTTTAATCCTATACACTTTGGACATATTAAAATTGCTACCTATGTACTGGAAAAATTAAATTTAGACAAAGTATTGATTATTCCTGTTGGGACTCCTTCTCACAGGGAAAATAATCTAGTGTCTGGAGATTATAGGCTTAAAATGTGTCAACTTGCTTTTAAAAACTATAAAAATATTGAAATATCTGATATCGAGATTAAAAATGATTCTATCTCTTATACAATAGACACTTTAAAAAAAATTCAAAAACTTTATGGTAAGGAAAATGAATTTTTTGAAATTATAGGTGAAGATTCTGCTGATTACTTTTCTGAATGGAAGGATTATAAAAAAATTCTTGAAAAAAGTAAGGTTGTTGTATTAAAAAGAAAAGGGTACAAAAGTTTATTACAAGATAAAAATTTGATCTATTTAGATAGTCCTCTATTTAATGTTTCCTCTACTTTAGTAAGGGAAAACTTAAAAAATGGAAAGGATATCAACGAGTTTCTACCTAAAGAAGTTGTTGAATTTATTAAAGAAAACAAGCTTTATCTGTAAATTTTGGAGGGAAAATGAAACTATTAGTAATTTCAGATATACATGGCTCTCCTGTATATTTAAAAAAAGTTTTAGATATTTTTGAAAGAGAAAATTATGATAAACTAATTCTTTTAGGTGATGAGCTTTATCATGGACCTAGAAACCCTATCCCTGAGGGATACAATCCAAAAGAGGTTATTGAACTGCTAAATAATTATAAAAATAAAATTATAGCTGTAAGAGGAAATTGTGATAGTGAAGTTGATCAGATGATGCTTTACTTTCCTATTATGAGTGATTACCACCTTCTATTTTGGAGTAATAGAAAAATTTTTATTACTCATGGACATATCTATAATAAAGATAATCCTCTTCCTCTTGAAGATGGTGATATTCTACTTTACGGACATTTTCATATACCAATGATATTTGAAAATGATGGAAAACTATTTTTAAATCCTGGTTCAATCACTCTACCTAAAGAAAAATCTCCTCACTCTTATGGTTCTTTTGAAGATGGATATTTTATTATTAAAGATATTGATGAAAATATAATTTTACAAAAAGACTTAAAAGCTAGATAAGTTATTCTTTACTTATCTAGCTTTTTTTATAGATTAAAAAATTATAATTTAATATCCCTAACATCAAGTTGACGTAATTTGGAAGTGAATATTAGAAGCCCTCAGCGAAATGCAGTTAAGAAAATGCAACGTGTTTGAGGCAAAGCCGAGTTTTGCATTTTCAACGGAATGAGCCATAGGGATTCTTTATTCAGTGACATGGAGACAACTTGATGTTAAAAATAAAAATTAAGATAGCTAAAATTGTTTAATAAATATAAATTGCAAAGGTACTTTGCTGTAAAACTAACGATATGCTAAAAATAAACTTAATTAAATATATTCTAGTTTTATCGTTTAATATTTCTTTACAAAAATTTTTCTTTTGTAAACTCTCATAAAACTTCAACTCTTATATTTTTTATAAGTGTACACTTTAAAAAATATTTGCTTTTCTTAAAAAACTGTGGTAAATATAATATTAAGAAGTAAAGAATAATTCAATTATTTTAAGTGCACACTATACTTGAAGGGGGACTTACATTGACACTAACAGATAGACAAAAAGAAATTATTGATATTGTTAAAAAATACCAACCTATCACAGGTAAAGAGATTGGAGAACGTTTATTTTTAACTAGATCAGCCCTCAGAACAGACTTTTCAATTTTAACAGGAATGAAAATTTTAGAATCTAAGCCTAAAATTGGATATACTTATATTGGGAAAGATGAAACTGAAAAGGTTAAAGATATTATGGGTCCACCTATAACAGTAGACACTAATCTTTCTGTTTATGAAACTATCATCAACATATTTTCGAAAGATGTAGGTACTATATTTATAACTGACAATGATCAATTAGTAGGAGTTGTCTCTAGAAAAGATCTATTAAAAATAGCTATTGGAAAGACAGATATAGACAAAATTCCTATTAATGTTATTATGACTAGAATGCCTAACATCATATATGTTGAAGAAAATGACAGTGTTTTGGATAGTGTTAAAAAACTTATTGCTCACCAGATTGATTCTTTACCAGTTGTAAGAGTTGAAGAGAAAAATGGAATCAAATTTTTAAAAATTGTAGGACGTTTAACAAAAACAAACATTACAAAGTTATTTATGGAATTTTTATCGAAATAAACCAAGGAGGCTAACAATGAAAAGAGTTTACGGTTTTAATGAAGGTGGAAAGGAATTAATAGACATATTAGGTGGAAAAGGTGGAAACTTAGCTGAAATGAAGAGAATAGGACTACCTATACCTGAAGGAATAATTGTTTCAACTACAGCATGTAAAGAGTTTTTTAGAGATGGTAAGAAGATCACTCCAGAACTTGAAAAAGAGATTCTTGAAAAACTTGAATATTTACAAGAGGTAACAGGTAAGAGATTTGAAGGAGATAACCCTCTTCTTGTATCTGTAAGATCAGGAGCTCCTATATCTATGCCAGGAATGATGGACACTATATTAAACCTAGGACTTAATGATGTTACTGCTGAAAAGATGTCAAAAATATTCAATGACGAGATCTTTGTTCATGAACTTTATGCTAGATTTATTCAAATGTTCTCTGAAATAGTTATGGGAATTGAAAAAGAACTTTTCTTCTCATTAAAAGAGAAGCTATTTGCTGAAAGAAAAGATGAACCAAAAATTGATACTTATAAATTAGTTATAAAAAAATCTAAAGAGCTTTACAAAGAAAAAACTGGATTAGATTTCCCAGAATCTGCAAAAGAGCAGTTATTTATGGCTGTAAATGCTATCTTTAATTCTTGGGAAAATGACAGAGCTATCCTTTACAGAAAGATAAATGGAATTGATGACTCTATGGGAACTGCAGTAGTTATTCAAGAGATGGTATTTGGTAACCGTAACGATAAATCGGGTACTGGTGTTGCCTTCTCTAGAAACCCTTCTAATGGAGAAAATGAACTATTTGGAGAGTACCTATTAAAAGCTCAAGGTGAAGATATTGTTGCTGGTATTAGAACTCCTGAACCAATAGCTAGACTTCATGAGCAACTTCCTGAAATCTATGATGAGTTTGCTAGACTTGCTAAAGTCCTTGAAAATCACAATAAAGATATGCAAGATATTGAGTTTACAATTGAAGATGGAAAACTATATCTTCTTCAAACTAGAAATGGTAAGAGAAGTCCATATGCTGCTGTTAAAATAGCTGTTGATATGGTACATGAAGGAATCTTATCTAAAGAGGAAGCTATTATGAAAGTTGATCCTAATGTTCTTCCTCAACTACTTCATGGAAACTTTGATCCTGAAGCTGTTAAAAAAGCTACTTTACTTGGTAAAGGACTTCCAGGTTCAGCAGGAGTTGCAATTGGTAGAGTTATGTTTGCATCTGAAAGAGTTGAAACTAGAGCCCTTGCTATTCTAGTTAGAGAGGAAACATCTCCAGAAGATATCAAAGGAATTAGCCAAGCTCAAGGTATTGTTACTGTTAAAGGTGGAGCTACATCTCATGGAGCTGTTGTTGCTAGAGGAATGGGGAAATGTTGTGTTACTGGTTGTGGAGAGATCCAAATCAACGATATTAAGAGAGAGATGTATATCAATGGACACACAGTAAAAGAAGGAGATTTTATCTCTATTAGTGGATACACTGGAGAGATCTTCCTTGGTAAAGTTAAACTTACTGAACCTAAATTTGATGATAATCTAAAAGAGTTTGTATCTTGGTGTAAGGAGATCAAGAGACTTGGAGTTAGAATGAATGCTGATACTCCTGCTGATGCTTTCTTAGGAAAAGGATTTGGAGCTGAAGGAATAGGACTTTGTAGAACTGAACATATGTTCTTCCAAAAGGAAAAAATCTGGACTATTAGAAGTATGATTATGAGTACTAACCCAGTTGAAAGAGAGGAAGCTCTTAAAAAGATGCTAGATCTTCAAAGAGAAGATTTCTACAATATCTTTAAAGTTGTAGATGGACAAATTGTAATAATCAGATTACTTGATCCACCTCTACATGAATTTTTACCTAAAGAGGAAAAAGACAAAGAAAAAATGGCAAGTATATTAAATCTTCCATTAATTGAAATAGAAAGAAGAATTAGAAATCTTAAAGATGAAAACCCTATGCTTGGACACAGAGGATGTAGACTTGCTGTAACTTATCCTGAAATTTACAATACTCAAGCTAGAGGAGTTATTGAAGCTGCACTTCAATGTAAAAGAGAGGGAATCAATGTTAAACCTGAAATTATGATACCTCTTATCATAGGTGTTGGAGAACTTAAATTTATAAAACAAAATATTACTGCTGAAATTAACAAGGTATTTGAAGAGCAAGGAATGAGTATAGAGTATAAGATCGGTACTATGATGGAAACTCCAAGAGCATGTCTATTAGCTGATGATATAGCTAAAGAAGCTGAATTTTTCTCATTTGGTACTAATGACTTAACTCAAACTACTATGGGACTTTCTAGAGATGACTCAGTTAAATTTATAGATGACTACCATACTCATGGTATCTTCAAACTTGAACCTTTTGCTTCTATTGATGTAAGAGGAGTTGGAAAACTTGTTAAATTAGGTGCTACTTTAGGAAGAGAAGCTAATCCTAATCTTGAAATAGGTATTTGTGGAGAACATGGTGGAGATCCAAAGAGTATAGATTTCTTTGAAAAAACTGGTCTTGACTATGTAAGTTGCTCACCATTTAGAGTACTTGTTGCTATTGTAGCAGCTGCACAAAGTCATATAAGAAACAAATAAAATAAAAAATAATTTATCATGGGGAGAATTAAATGAGCGAATTAGAAAAAGTTATTGCAGAACAAGAAATTAAATATCTTACTTTACTTTCTGGAAAATTTAAGAATATTGGTGAAACTGCTACTGAGATTATCAACTTACAAGCCATATTAAATTTACCAAAGGGTACAGAGCACTTTCTTAGTGATATCCATGGAGAATATGAAGCTTTTAACCATGTTCTAAAAAATGGATCTGGTGCTGTTCGTCAAAAAATAGATGAAGTTTTTGGTGATGAGCTTAATATTTTTGAGAAAAAAGAGTTAGCAACTGTTATATATTATCCAAAAGAGAAGATAGAGTGGTTAGCTAAAGATCTTAAAAATATGGATAAATGGTATAAAACTATTATCTATCGTCTAATTGAAATTTGTAGTGTTGTATCTTCTAAATATACAAGTTCAAAAGTTAGAAAAGCTATGCCTAAAGATTTCTCATATATTATTCAAGAGATCATATACGAGAGAAAGGAACTGCTAAATAAAAAAGAGTATATAGCTAATATCATTGACACAATTATCTCTATTGGAAGAGCTAAAGAGTTTGTTATGGCAATTTCAAATCTAATTCAAAGACTTATAATTGATAGATTACACATAGTGGGGGATATTTATGATAGGGGACCTAGTCCCCACCTCATTATGGATACTCTTATGAATTATCACGATGTTGATATTCAATGGGGAAACCACGATATCCTATGGATGGGAGCTGGACTTGGAAGTAAAGGGTGTATAGCTAATGTTATTAGAATCTGTGCTAGATATGGTAATAACGATATTTTAGAAGATGCCTATGGAATCAATCTTCTTCCTTTAGCTACTTTTGCTATGGAAAATTATGGTAATGACCCTTGTGAATACTTCCAAAGTAGAGATGGAAAGAGTACTCCATTAAAAGCACAAATTCATAAGGCTATCACTGTTATTCAAATGAAAATAGAGGGTAATATTATTGAAAGAAACCCTGATTTTAATATGGAACATAGAAATATGTTTAGAAAAATTGATTTTGATAGAGGAGTTATAACTTTAAATGGTAAAGAGTATGAGTTAAGAGATAAAAACTTCCCAACTGTTGATAAAAATAATCCTTTAAAACTTACTCGTGAAGAGAGTGAGATAATGGAGAATCTAAGACTTGCCTTTTTAAGAAGTGAGAAGCTTCAAAGACATATTAGATTTTTATTTGCTAAGGGAAGCTTGTATCTAAAATGTAACTCTAATCTTCTATATCATGGTTGTATCCCTCTTACTGCTGATGGACAATTAAAAGATATCTATATAAGAGGAGAGTATTTAAAAGGAAAGGCTGCTCTTGATAGAGCTGAAAAACTTTGCAGAGAAGCTTACTTTAATAGAGCAAATAGTGCTGATAGCCCTGAAGATAAGGTTAAAGCTGATTTTGTTTGGTATATGTGGTGTGGTAAAGACTCTCCTCTATTTGGAAAAGATGACATGAAAACTTTTGAACGTTACTTTATAGAAGATAAGGAAACTCATGTGGAAAATAAAAACCCTTACTATAAATTCTGCAATCAAGAGGAAACTTGTGATATGATTCTTAAAGAGTTTAAATTAAATCCTAAAATTTCTCATATTATCAATGGGCATGTTCCTGTTAAAGAGAAAAAGGGAGAATCACCTATTAAAGCAAATGGTAAGCTTTATATTATTGATGGTGGTTTCTCTAAAGCTTATCAACCTCAAACTGGTTTAGCTGGATATACTCTAATTTTTAACTCTTATGGTATGAAATTAGTTTCTCATGCTCCTTTTGAATCTGCTGAAAAATCTATAAAAGAGGGTAAAGATATTATCTCATCTAGTCGTATAGTTGATGTTAGCCAAAATAGAATAAGAGTTAAAGATACTGATATTGGAAAAGAGTTACAAAACCAAGTTAATGATTTAAAGAAATTATTAAATGCTTATAGAAAAGGTTTAATAAAGAATAGTGAAAATTAATTATTAAAAAAAATTAATATTTTTTTAATCCTAAATTAGAATACAAATGTTATATTACATATGTTATATATAAAAATTTAGGAGGAAAAATGAAAAAGAAACTTGGAATTTTTGCAATTGCTGCACTTTTAAGCACTGGTGCTTATGCTGCATCAATAGATCATATTCAAACATACACACCTGAGTATTTAGGAAACCAATCACAAAATGGTATGATAAATAAATCATCTGTTTACTATAACCCAGCTGGGCTTGTTCACTTAGATAATGGAACTTACTTCCATATTGGAGCTCAATTAGCTGTTGGACATGAAAAAATGGATTACAATGGAAAAGAGTATAAAGCAGATTTATTACAATATATCCCAACTTTAGCTCTATATAGTGTAAGAGATGAGAGAACTATATTCTGGACATTTGGAGGACTTGGTGGAGGTGGAGACCTTGAATATAAAGATGGTGTTGCTGGAACTGCAGTAGTACCTGATTTATTAAATAATTTAATAGGTGGAGGTGCTAAATTATTTCAAGATAATGGTTCATCTGCTGAAGGAAAAAGTCTTTATGGACAAACTACTTTAGGAAGAGCATGGAAAGTTAATGATAAACTATCTATGTCTATTGCTGGTAGAGCAGTATTAGGAATGAAAAAATTAAAAGGAAATATTGATATTAAATCTAATGACCCTACAAAAGCTAAAGATATTCATGCTGATATAGATTCAGATAGAACAGCTTGGGGATTAGGAGCTCAAATTGGATTTAACTATAAAGCAACTGATAGATTAAATTTAGCTATGAGATATGATTCTAGAGTTAAATTAAATTTTAAAGCTAGTGGAAATGAAGATAAAGCTGATTTAATTATAAATTCACCTATAGGTTTTATCCCATTAATGGATTTAGTAGGTTTTAGTGATTTTTATCCTGAATATACACCAGGAACAAAAACTAGAAGAGATCTACCAGCTATATTAGCATTAGGAGCTTCATATAAAGTAACTGATAAATGGACAACTGCTATATCTGGAAACTACTATTTTAATAAAGATGCTAAAATGGATAGAGTTGCTGGAACTATAACTATACCAAATCCTAAAACTGGAAAAGATATCGTATTAAAAGGATTAGAACCTGAATATGATAATGGTTGGGAAATAGCTCTTGGAAATGAGTATAAACTTAATGAAAAGTGGACTCTACTTGGAAGTGTAAACTATGCTCATACTGGAGCTAAAGTAAGTTCATATGATGATATAGAGTTTGCACTAAACTCAATTACAGTTGGAGCAGGACTTAAATATGCACCTACTGATTGTGATGAATGGGTATTTACAATGTGCCACTTCTTCTATGATCAAGAAACTGGACACTATGATAAAAAATACGCAAACTATGGAATTGCTAACCCAGAATATGATAAAAGTATCACTGCATTTGGTTTAGCTTATACAAAGAAATTCTAATTTTAACTATATAGAGGAGGAGAAGATTGCCTAAAAAAGCTATTTTTACTAAAGAACAGATTTTTAAGAAGGCCTTTGAGGTTTTTAAGCAAAATGGATTAGAAGCTATAACTGCTAGAAATTTAGCTAAATCGCTGAATTGTTCTCCAGCTCCAATATATAGTTTCTACACTTCATTAGAAATATTAAAAAAAGATCTTATTAATCAAGCTAAATCTATATTTATGGAGTATGTTAAAGAATCTAGTACAGAGTATATATTTCTTAATATAGGAATAGGAATTTGTAAATTTGCTAGAGAGGAAAAACAACTTTTCCATACAATATTCCTAAAAGATAGCTCTTATAGTAGCCTTGTTAGAGAGTTTAGAGATCTAATAAAAGTAGAGATGTCTAAAGATAGCAGATTTGAGAAACTAGATGAAGAGTTTAAAACTGAGCTTTTCCTTGATTGCTGGATGTATGCCCATGGATTCTCAACTTTAATAGCTACTAACTACTTTAAAGATGTTTCAGATAGTTTTATTCAAAAAAGACTTGTATCTGGAGCAGCTACTATGATGTATAAGAGGCTTGAAGAATATAATAAATAAAAAGATAAATAAGCTAATAAATCATTAATTTGGTTTATTAGCTTATTTTTTTATTACTAAAATATAATTTAGCTAACTAAGCTCAGTTATCTAGCGCATCGCTAGGTTTTGACAAAGTACCTTTGTTATTTGCGAGTATTATCCAAGCTAAGTTATCAAAACTTATATTTTAAATATCAGCTAAATTCCATGTCAAAGAATAAAGAGAGAGTAATACTCATCTGACTAAAATTCCGAAACTCGACTTCGTCTCAAACACGTCGGAATTTTTAGCATCAGATTTCGTAACTCTCTCTAATATTCTTCTCCAAATTCCATTTTAGCTGATATTTGGAAAAGAAAAAATATATTATAGTTTAGTAATTTAAATTTAGAAAAATAAAAAGATTGTTAAAATTGATTTTAGCTCAACTTATAACAATCTTTTCTAACTTTATTTCATTGAAAATAGAATCTTATCTCCAGCTTTTAAAATTACATCTCCTCTAGGTGTAATATCCTCATCTCCTCTACGAATAGATATTATATGCATACTCTTAGGAAGATTTAACTCTCTTATCTCTTTATTGATATATTCAGATTTTCTATCTAAATACAATTTTTTTAATGAAAGTTCTTCTAATTCTTCTAAATCAATAGTATCAGCATCTGCTTCACTAACAGGATCTAAAAGCCCCAAATATTTAGCTAATGGTTTCAATGTCATCCCTTGAATCATTACAGAGAAAACAACCATATAGAAAACCATGTTAAATATTACCTGTGAATTGTCTATCCCTGCTGTTATTGCATTAGTTGAAAATATAATTGGAACTGCTCCTTTTAAACCTGCCCAAGACATAAAGAACTTTTCTTTCTTTGTATACTTAAAAGGTGACATTAGAGCAAATACAACTGCCATACGAGCAACTATTGTTATCATAATTGCTAATATACTTCCTCTTATTACAACTGTTTTTAACTGACTTGGGAACACCAACAATCCTAGAATAATAAACATTGTTATCTGCATCAACCAAGATGCTACTCTCATATTTTTTATGCAGTTCATTCTAAAATCAAAGTGCTCATTTCCTACTAATATTCCCATTAAATAGATAGCTAAAAATCCATTTCCACCTATGAGATTAGTTCCTGCAAAGCATATAAATAACATTGCTATTAAATGAATTATCAAAAACTCTTCTCTCTCTATTTTCAGTATTTTTCCCAATGGTAATGATATCTTCCCAAAAATAATTCCCATTAAAGCACCAAATATAATCTGTCTAAATAAAAATATTACTCCCCAAAATATACTTGTCTTTTCTCCTGCTCCAAACATTGATAATATAAAAAGAATCAGAGCATATGCCATAGGGTCATTACTTCCAGACTCTATCTCTATTACTGTACGTATTTTCTTTTTAAGATTTGAACCACCAAGCATGGATATAACTGCTGCTGCATCTGTTGAAGAAACTATTGCTCCAAATAAGAGAGATTCTTTTAAGTTTAAGCTAGTGAGAACATAGGCTATGAGAGCAGCTAACATAGCTGTAAAAAATACCCCTGCTGTTGCCAATATTCCACTTGGATAAAGTGCCATTGTTGCATCAGATTTCTTTGTTTCAAGTGCCCCAGCAAATAGAATAAACAATAATGCAACATTTCCTATATCCTGAGTAATTTTGGCATCGTCAAAATAAATTCCACCAATTCCTTCAGAACCTGATGCAATTCCTATAAAAAGGAAGAGTATCAACAATGGAACTTGCACTTTTTTTGTTACCCTAATTGAAAGAAGACTTATTAATAATAAAATTCCACATGTTAAAATTTTGTAATCCATCTGTGACTCCTTTCAAAAATGTTATATATCTCATTTTACAACATATATATAAAATATACAATCTTATTTTCTTTCATATATATTTTTCTTTTAAAAGAGCCCTATTTATAAATATTTTATCTAGTTTTAAACATATATTTGAAACTAATAGCACAAATTATACTTGGAAGAATCCATGCTAAACCAAAACTGTTTAATGGAAGACTTCTGTATATAACAGTTAAAATTTCATTTGTATTTATTGATAAAACTTGTGCCATTTCATAAGCTCCAACTAAGCTTGCTCCTACTACTGCCCCTACATAAATTGAGTTTGTTTTAATTTTATTCTTAAAGAAGTTTAAAATAATTAAAACAATAGCTATTGGATAGATTAAAGTTAAGATAGGTGCTGAAATTTTTACTATTATATCCACTCCAAAACCTGCAAAGATAAAACTAATAATTGTAGTTACAATTACAACTTTTTCATATGTAGTATTTAGTAACTTACTAAAATAATCTCCTACTGTTGCTGTAAGCCCTATTGCTGTTGTTAGACAAGCCCCAGTTACACAGATTCCTAAAATTAGATTTCCTGATTTTCCTAACATTCTATCAACTATCTCATTTAAAAGTTGTGTTGTCTTTGCTGCTTGAAATATTCCATTAGAAGTAGCACCAATATATAACAATCCACCATATACCACTGCTAATCCACAAACTGCTATTATACTTGAGCTGCTTAAAAATTTCATCTCTTGTTTTACAGTCAGATTTCTTCCATTTCTAATAGCTTTTATTATGATACTAGAGAATACAATAGCTCCCAATGTATCCATTGTTTGATATCCATTATAGAATCCATATTTAAAAGGGTTAGTCATTGTTTCAACTACAACTGGTTCTCCTAATGGGAAGAATACCCCTTTTACTATTATTATTGCAAGAATTATTATTAAAATAGGTGTTAATACTTTTCCTACTCTTTCGATTACAGCATTTGCTCTTATTGAAAACATAAGTACTACTGCAAAATAGATAAAAAGAAATATATATTTAAACATATCCATATCTGCTCCATTAGTATGTGGTAAAACTGCCATTTCATAAGCAGTTGCCCCAGTTCTTGGAAGAGCTAGAAATGGACCTATTGCCAATATTAAAACTACATTAAATACCTTACTAAATTTAGGTGATACTCTATTAGCAAAGTCATCTAAATCTTTACCTGCATATGCTGCTGAAATAATTGCTAAAAGTGGAATCCCTATTCCTGTTATAAAAAATCCCAATGTAGCTGCTTCCCACATCTCTCCAACATCAAATCCCACTTTAGGTGGAAATATTAGATTTCCTGCTCCAAATAGCATTGCAAACAGTGCAAATCCTGTTAAAATAATATCTTTTTTTCTGTAAATTTTAATCACTCCAATCTAAAATATTTATAACATAAAAATAGTATGACTCTAAAAAATAACTGAGTCATACTATTTCACGACTTACTAAAATTATCTTTTACTTTTTCTTAATAAAACTGAAAACTATTCCTACAACAATACTAGGAATCAACCAAGCAAATCCTATACTTGAAAGAGGTAAAGAGTTATATAAAAGTTTCATATTCTCTGGAAGAGAAACTAGTCCAGAAAGTGTTTCATAACCACTTACTATTCCTGCTCCTATAACTGCTCCTGTAAATGTATTGTCATTTTTTATATGATCCTTAAAAAAATTAAGGGCTATTAAAACTATTGATATAGGATAGATAAATACTAAAATAGGTACTGCTAATTTTACTATCATATCTACTCCAAAACTTGCAAATATAAAGCTTATCACCACAGTAAATAAAACTATCTTCTCATAAGAGATTTTTAATAGATTACTAAAATAGTCTCCAACTGTTGCTGTAAGCCCTATTGCTGTTGTTAAACAAGCTCCAGCTACACATATCCCTAATATCAATTTTCCTGCATTCCCTAGCAGTAAAATTACCATTGAAGATAATAGCTCTATATTTCCATTTCCACAAGCTACAACATCTGTTGCAGTTGCTCCAATATAAACTAATCCACCATATACAATAGCTAATCCACCTATTGCTATAACACTAGTTTGTAAAAGGAATGAAAGCTCCTGTTTCTTAGTTAATGCTTTATCTTTTCTAATAGATTTTAAAATTATCTCTGAGAAAACAATAGCTGCTAATGTATCCATTGTTTGATACCCTGTAAGAAATCCATATTTAAAAGTTTCTGCTTTATGTAGATTACTTGGAACTCCAATCGGTGAAAAAATACCTTTAAATATTATTATAGCTAATACTATTAATAATATTGGTGTTAAAATAGCTCCTACCCTATCTATTACCTTACTTGATTTTAAAGAGAATAGAATAGTTATAAGGAAAAATACTCCTAAGAATATAAATTTATACATGCTGTAATTTTCACTGCTTTGTGGTACTATCATTTCAAAGGCTGTCGCCCCTGTTCTTGGCAGTGCTAAAAGTGGTCCTATTGCTAAAATTAAAGCTATGTTAAATACTTTACTAAATTTAGCAGAAACTCTAACTGCAAAACTATCTAAATCTTTCCCTGCCACTGCTGCTGCAATTATTGCCATTAATGGAAAGCCTGCTCCTGTAAGAATAAACCCTGTTGCTGCTGTCAGCCAATTTTGCCCAGTTTCAAATCCTACAGCAGGGGGAAATATCAAATTTCCTGCTCCAAAAAGCATCGCAAATAATGCAAATCCTGTAAGAATAACTTCTCTTTTTTTATACATTATTCCCTTTCCTCCTATATTTTTTCTTTTTTATTTTCTGATTGCTTCCTCTAACTAATTAATATACCAATTAAAATTATAACAAGATTTTTATTCTATGTCAATATAATAATATTATAGTGTTATTTTTTTAGTACTATATTTTATGAAAATTTTATTTTATTTTTCTAAATATATTGTATAATATAGTTAAAACTTATATTTAAGGAGTGATAATTTATGTCGATACTTTTTATCAACTATCCAAAATGTAGTACTTGTGTAAAAGCTAAAAAATGGTTAGAAGAAAATAATCTCTCTTTCACAGATAGACATATTGTTGAGAATAATCCTACTGCTGAAGAGTTAAAAGAATTTATAGCTTTAAGTGGACTACCTGTTAAAAAATTTTTTAATACAAGTGGAATGCTATACAGAGAGATGAATTTAAAGGAAAAGGTAGCAACTGAATCTGATGAAGAGCTTATTAAAATATTAGCATCTAATGGTATGTTAGTAAAAAGACCTCTTGTAGTTACTGAAAAAGGTGTGCTACTTGGTTTTAAAGCTGATAAATGGGCTGAGTTTTTTAATAAGTAATTTTTATAGAAAAAAGCTTATCCGACAAAAATCGAATAAGCTTTTTCCATTTATTCTATCCTAATTTTCTCTTCATCCAATCTTTTCCCTCTACTAATCTAGTTACCAACATAGCAGCTACTGTATCTCCTGTGGCATTTATCATAGTTGCTGGTGGATCTACTAGATAACCTATAGTTGCAATTATAGGGAATGCTTCTGGTGGGAACCCATACATTGTTACTATTAGCATCTCTCCTATCAATCCTCCACCTGGTACACCAGACATTACTACTCCACCTACTATTGAAAGTAAAATAGCACTAACATATGTTCCTACCCCTGTAAATGGTACTTGGAAAATTCCAAATAGGAAAGAGATCTTTAATATTGAACTAAATACTGTTCCATCCATATGAGCAGTTGCACCAATAGGTAAAACAATCTCTCTAATATCCTTTGGCACTCCTATTTTCTCTGCTGCCTCTAAGTTTACTGGAAGAGTTGCTATACTACTTTGAGTTGCAAGAGATGTAATTCCTGGTGAAATTAGATGTTTCATTGCCCTTACTCCATCTTTTCCCCCTGCAATATATCCATAGATTGGGAACATAACTATAAAATATATAAAACATAGAGGATAGTAGATAACCATAGCTCTTGTATAAGATCCTATTAATTGCCCTCCATACTCTCCAACTAATGCTGCAAAATAAGCTCCTAAACCGATAGGTGCATAGTACATTAATAGATTAATCATCTTTAAGAAAACTTCTGCTAAAGCCTCTAAACCTTTTGCAACTAGTTTTCCTTTCTCTCCAATCATATTCACACACATTCCAAAAACTATTGAGAATAGAATTAGTGGTAGCATATTTTTTCTTGAAATTAACTCTGGGAAGTCTGTTACAGTTAATGCTTTTACAACTTGTTCTCCAGTTTGAAATGGTTTTAATGCTTCAGTAGCTTTTAAACTTAAATTTACCCCTTGAGCTGGTGGAAAAACTGTAACTATTACTAAAATTATTATAGCTGCTACAAATCCTGTTGAAACAAATACTAAGAACAGATTTTTTAAAACACTTTTCAATCTCTTCATATCACTCATACTAGATATTGAACTACTAATAGTTACCAATACCAATGGAACTACTATTGTAAACATACCATTAATAAATAGATCCCCTAATGGTTTTAAAATTTTTGCCTTTTCTCCAAATTGAATCCCTATTAAACTTCCTAAAAAAATTGCTCCTAGTAGTATTATTGAGAATCTATAAGCTTCCCATATACTTTTTTTCTTTAAATCTGCCATCTTTTACCTCCCTTTATTTAAATTGTTTTCTATCCCACTAAATATTTTTATATCTCACCTTTTGAATCGTCAGAGTTATAATAATGCATTTTTATATCTGCTATTTTACTTTCACTGCAAAACATTAATCCATCTGCACCTATTCCAAAGTGCCTATCTCACACTTTTTTTACAAATTCATTCCAATTTTTTTCTATTCTTCCAAATCATTTCATGCTGTCTGCATCTTTGTAAATTTCATTTTTACCCCAAAAAAATTTTAATCACTTTAGCTATTGTAACTAAAAACTCTGATTTTTACCATAAATCAAAATAATTATTTTTTTATTCAATTATCTTTTAAAAATAGAATGATAAATCTATTGTTTTATTTTTTATATGTTCACTATTTAGTAACAAAACCTCTCTATTTAAAGATTACAATTCCATATCCACATCATTTTTTGCTAAATCTTCCAAACTCTCTCTTTTTACTTCTTATTCTAATATTTAAAAAATTTTTATTAAATATAAAGAATTATTATATAGCTATAAAAGAGAGCTGAGTAACATTAAAAAAATATTTTACTCAGCTCTCTTTTATATTTTTTAAACTTTATTTTAAGTTAGTTATTTTCTATTTAATATTATTTTACTTGCTATCTTTAATTAAACTTTGGATATTTAGATGAAATTTTGGTGCCATTACTCTAACTGTAATTAAATCATTTACTATTTGGCTTATTTGTACATCACAAGTTGCACTTAATAACCTATAAGCATCAGGAAAATTAAGATTTAATTTTTTCATTAAAAATAATACCATATCATCAACTGCTAATTTTATTGCTTCTCTAAAAGTTTCAGCACTTCCTATAGTATAAATTCCTTCTTTAGTTTCTAGCATTGGTCTTTCTAAATACATTTCTTTTCTAATTTTTACTTTTAAACAAACCTTACCTGCTATTTCAATTCCTGTGCCACTTAATTCTCCATCACCCATACATGCATGTAAATCTCCTATTGCTAATCCCGCCCCATTTACAAAAACAGGTAAAAAAACCTTAGTTCCTTTTTTAATAACTTTAGTATCCATATTTGCTCCATGTTCTTTAGGGATAGCACAATGTATTCCTTCTTTTTTAGGAAAAACACCAATTACTCCTATCATTGGGGTTAAAGGAATTTTAATTTGGTCTGAAAAATAAGCAAATCCATCTTCTATCTTAATAATTTTTGTATCTGCTTCTATTATTTTATGTCCTAAAATTCCTAGTCCTGGAGAAGTAACCATCACTCCTTGTTTTGCTAATTCTATATCTAAAACTTCTATTTCTAAAACATCACCTTCTTTTGCTCCTTTTACTTCTATTGGACCTACTGAACAATCCATAATTGAAATGTCAATATTTTGTCTTTTTATGTTTTCATTTTTTATTTGTCCATTATAACAATCCTCTGTTTCTACATAAAAAATTTCTCCATCTTCTATACTATAATTAAAATTATTTTCTTTATTGAAATCAAATATCACTTTATCTTTAGGTATTATTTGCATAAAGACTCCTCATATATTAAATTTTTATTAAAATATAGTTTTATAACACTCTATATCTTTTTAAAAAATGCTGAAAAAATATTTTCAGCATTTTTATATAAATTATAATAATATCTTTTAATTTTAGCTCCTTTTTAATTTAAGAAAAGCTGAAAAAATATTCATTATTCCTAACTTTACTCCTATAATTAAAGCTTTTTCATCAATATCAAATCTTTCATTATGTAATGGTGCTACAATTCCTCTTTTTTCATTTTTTACTCCTAGTTCAAAAAATGTTCCTGGAACTTTAGCAACGTAATATGAAAAATCTTCAACTCCTAAGCTAGCATTCTTTTTTATTTCAATATTTTCTTTTCCTAATAAAGAAATTACATTATCTTTTACCAAATCTACATATTCATCATTATTCAATAAAGAAATATAACTATCGCTAAAATTAACTTTTCCTTCTGCTCCATATCCTTTTGAAATATATTCAACCATTTCTTTTATTCTATCTTTACTTGATTGTTTTACCTTCTCAGATAATGTTCTCATAGTTCCAGAACAAATTACTTCATCAGCAATAATATTCTCTTTAACTCCACCACTTATTTTTCCTAAAGATAATACTAAGGAATCTCTTGCATCTGTATTTCTACTAACTATTGTTTGAAGAGAGTTTATTATTGATGCCATCACAACTATTGCATCTATTCCAAAACTTGGATAAGCACCATGTGAGCTTTTTCCATTTACTTTTATTTCTACTCCAGTTGAAGAAGCATACATTACACCATACTTAATTCCAACTTTCCCACAATTTATTTCAGGATTAACATGTAAACCAAAAATACAATCAACACTATCTAATACTCCGTCTTTTATCATTGGTTCTGCTCCACCTGTAGTTTCTTCTGCTGGTTGAAAAATCAATCTAACATTACAAGGTAATTCTTCTCTATATTCACTTATTATTTTTCCTATTCCTAATAAAATAGCAGTATGAGCATCATGACCGCAAGCATGCATTTGTCCTCTATTTTTTGAAACATATTCACATTTATTTTTTTCTTCTATTGGTAAGGCATCCATATCTGCTCTTATAGCTATAGTTATACTTTTATCTTTTCCTTCTATATCAGCTACAATTCCAGAATAACCAATATTTTTTTTATATTTTATATTTATCTCATCTAAATATCTAGTAACTATTTCTTGTGTTTTATCTAATTTAAAATCTAATTCTGGATATTGGTGTAATTCTCTCCTTATTTTGATAAAAGAATCTTCATATTTTTCTACCGCTTCCAATATATTTCCTAACATTTTTTCACTTCCTACTTAATTTTTTTACATAATAAACCCTAAAATCAAATATATTACAAATGTTATTGCTGCTACTACGACTACATATGGTAACTGAGTTCTAACATGACTCATTGGATCACATTTTGAGGTAAAACAAGTCATAACTGTTGTATCAGATATTGGTGATGCATGATCCCCAAAAACACTTCCTCCAACTATAGAAGAAATAATTAATGGAATACTCATATTTATACCAAAAGCCATTGGTAAAGCTATTGGAAACATTATTGCCATTGTTCCCCATGAGCTTCCTGTTGCAAATGAAATAACACAACTAGCTATAAATATAGTTGCTGGTAATAATCCTGGAGATAAGAAACTTCTAAAAATTGATAATAAATATTCACCAGTCCCTAATGTTTTTACAACTCCACCCATAGTCCAAGCAAATACTAAAATCAATGCAACTGATAACATCTCTCCTGCTCCTAAAAACATAGTATCTATAAATTCAGTATATTTCATTACTTTTTTTCCTACTATTAATATAAAAGCTACTATAACAGCAAAAACATTTCCATATAAAATAGCACTTAAACTATCACCATTAGCTATATTTCCATTCCCTGTTATGAATAATGTTCCTACTATAGTTCCTATCATTGTTAAAATTGGTAATAACATATTCCATCCTGAACTTATTTTTAAATCTTTTAATTCTTCTTCCTCTGATTCAGATTTTTCAATATTTTGTAACTTTTCTCCTCTAGCATATTGATCTTCTATTGTTTTCATTGGTCCAAAATCTTTTTTAGTTAAAATAAATACTGGAACAGCTAATAATGCCAAAATACAATAAAAATTTAAACTAATTGATTTTACTAATATAGGAACTGAATTTGTAGAATCAACTCCATTTGCAGTCATTAAACTTAATAAATAACCTCCCCAAGCACTTAAAGGTAATAATGCACAAACTGGAGATGATGTTGTATGAACTATGTATGCTAATTTTTCTCTTGGTACTCTAAAAGCATCTGTTAGCGGTCTTGAAACAACCCCTGTTATTAAAGTGCTTAAAGTTCCAGATGTAAAAACTAATATTCCTACAATCCAAGAAAAAAATTCAGCATGTTTTCTATTCTTTATAAAACTTCTTTTTGAAGTTACCATTTTTACAAATCCACCAACACCTCCACTTTTCTCTAAAACTGTTAATAATCCTCCCACTAATAATGTTGTACTAATCATTACTGTATTCCAGTTATCACTGAAAACTGCTATAAAAGCATCTAATGTAGCTCTAAATCCTAAAAATAAATCACCTGTTATAATTGGAAATGCTGTAAAACATCCAAACATTAATGCTAAAAATACACTTTTTGTTATAATTGCCATAGCTAACGATACTATTATTGGTAAAACTGATAAAAATCCATATTCCATTTTTGCCTCCTATAATTTTTTAAATTTTTCCTTTAAATATTGTATGAGCTTTTCCAGCCATAATGATACTATAATCCTCTTTTAATTCTACCTGAACATCTCCTCCTTCTGCTTTCATTAAAATTTTACTTTCACCTGTTATTCCCAGTTTCTTTGCCACTGCTGCTGATGCACAACAACCAGTTCCACAACCTAAAGTTCTTCCTGCACCCCTTTCCCAAGTTTTAATTTCAAATATTTTTTCATCTATTTTTTTTACAAAATTTACATTTGTTTTGTTTTTAAAAATATCTAACATCTCTATTTTTCTTCCTAAATCGTTTACATCATAATTAGAATAATCATCAACAAATACTACTGTATGTGGCACTCCCATCAACACACTTGATAATATAATCTCTCTACCATCTACAACTACTTTTCTATTTAATACAGTTTCACTATCTGTAATATTTGTAATTGAATCAGCTCTAAAATTAACTTTCTCCATATCCACAGTAAGATAAATTGCTTCTCCATTCTCATCTGTTTCTAAATTAATGGTTTTTATTCCTGCATCTGTTTCAACTAAGAAATGTTTTTTATCCACTATTTTATTATCAAAAACAAATTTAGAAAAACATCTAATTCCATTGCCACACATCTCTCCCCTTGAGCCATCAGAGTTGTAATAGTGCATTTTTATATCTGCTATTTCACTTTCACTGCAAAACATCAATCCATCTGCACCTATTCCAAAGTGCCTATCACATACTTTTTTTGCAAATTCATTCCAATTATCTTTCTGTTCTTCTAAACCATTTACTAAAATAAAATCATTTCCTGCTGCCTGCATCTTTGTAAATTTCATTTTTACCCCCAAATTTTAGTTGCTTTAACTATTGTAAATAAAAACTCTAATTTTTACCATAAATCAAAATAATTATTTTTTTATTCACTTATACTTTAAAAATAGGATGAAAAACCTATTATTTTATTTTTTATATGTTCACTATTTAGTAACAAAACCTCTCTATTTAAAGATTACAACTCCATATCCACATCATTTCTTACTAAATCTTCCAAACTCTCTCTTTTTATTGAAATAGCACTCTTTCCATCTTTCACAAATACAACTGCTGGTCTTTGGGCTTTGTTATAGTTGCTTGACATTGAATAACCATAAGCACCAGTTGTTGCTACTAATAGTAGATCTCCAGCTTCAGCCTTTCCTAATTTTCTATTTTTTATTATCAAATCCCCTGATTCACAACATTTTCCAGCCACTGTTACTATCTCATCTTCAACTACATCTAATTTATTAGCTAATACTGCTTCATATTCTGCTTGATAAAGTGCTGGTCTTATATTATCTGTCATTCCACCATCTATAAACACATATTTAACCCCACCAAAAGTCTCTTTTGTTCCTCCAACTCTATATAATGTGCTTCCTGCATTTCCTATAATGCTTCTTCCAGGTTCAATAGAGATTTTCTTAATATTCATACTCTCTTTTTCTAAACTTTTCTCTATATGCTCTATCATAGATTTCATAAACTTTTCTACATCAATTGCTGTATCTTTCTCTGTATAGTAAACTCCAAATCCTCCACCTAGATTTATCTCTGGAATCTCTATATTAAGTTTTTCTGAAATCTTTTTAGTCTCTTTTATCATAACTTCTATTCCTTCATGGAAAGCTTTTGTATCAAAAATTTGTGATCCTATGTGGCAATGAAAACCTAAAAACTCCAAATTTTTATCAGATGTTATCTTCTCAACAATCTCTGGAAACCTCTCATCAAATATTGATTCTCCAAATTTTGATGAGTGTTTAGATGTTTGAATATATTCATGGGTATGAGCATCTATTCCAATATTTATTCTTAACATAACTTTTACTTTTTGATCTTTCTCTAAGCAAATTTTAGAAACTCTTTCTATCTCCTCTTCATTATCAATTATTATACTTCCAATTCCATAATCTAAGCACATTCTCAATTCATCATCTGTCTTATTGTTACCATGCATATGAACCCTTTCCATAGAGATTCCACTTGCTTTTATTGTGTATAATTCTCCACCTGAAACTGCATCAATATGTAGATCATGTTTTTCTACTAATTTACAGATGGCCTTTGATAAGAAAGCTTTTGAAGCATAAACAACAGTTGTTTTAAACTTGTCACTTTTAAAATTTTCTTTATATTTCATCATATTCTCTTCTATTAACTCTTGATCCATTACATATAATGGTGTTCCATATTTTTCTGCTAACTCTGTTACTTTTATTCCTCCAATTTCCAATACTCCACTATTATTTTTCATTGTTCCAAAAAATTTCATTTTACTCCTCCTATACTCTATCCAGTATCTGTTGACTAATTTTATCTCTCACTATAGATATAATTCAAAATCGATCAAAAAACAAATATTAATTTTGTATATATCTATTTATTATTTTATATATTAATATTTTAAAATAAATAAAATTCTAGTCTACTATATAGATAATATATTATTTTAGATAAAAATTTAAAATATATATTAGTTCCTATTATATTTATATATAATAAAAAATCACAGCCTAATCTATAAACTGTGACCTTTTATTACTATATTTTTAATTTACTTAAATCTCTCTTATATGGATATTTTGACTTCTATCTGGTCCAACTGAAACTACACTTATTGGACAGTTTAAAATCTCTTCCATTCTTTTTATATATTTCTTACAATTTTCTGGAAGTTCATCATAATTTTTCATTTGACTAATATCTTCTTTCCATCCTGGTAACTCTTCATATACAGGAATAGCTCTTGCAAGTATCTCTGTTGAAGCTGGAACAGAAGTGTATCTCTTTCCATCTATATCGTAAGCAACACAAATTTTAACAGTATCTAGCCCACTTAAAACATCTATTTTAGTAATAACTATATCTGTAAGTCCATTAATATCCACTGCATATTTTCCTACTACTAAATCTAGCCAACCACATCTTCTAGGTCTTCCAGTAGTAGCACCATATTCATGTCCTACCTCTCTTAATTTTTCACCTAATTCATCAGTAAGTTCAGTTACAAATGGTCCCTCTCCAACTCTTGTTGTATAAGCTTTCATAACTCCTATACCTTTTGTTATCTTTCTAGGTGAAACTCCAGCACCTGTTGTAACTCCTCCTGTTGTAGGTGAAGATGAAGTTACATATGGATATGTTCCATAGTTGATATCTAGCATCATAGCTTGAGCCCCTTCAAAAAGAACAAGTTTATCTTCATCTAAAGCTCTGTTGATCTCAGGTATAGAGTCTATTATTCTATGTTTTAATCTCTCAGCATAACCTTTATACTCTTCAAAAATTTCATCATAAGAAAGAGGTTCCTCACCATAAATTTTTGTAAATATTAAATTTTTAGCTTCAAGGAATCTTTTTAATTTTTCTCCAAAGATTTCCATATCTAATAGATCTACTGCTCTAATTCCAACTCTATTTATCTTATCAGCATAACAAGGTCCTATTCCTCTCTTTGTAGTTCCTATCTTATGTGCTCCACTTGTAGCTTCTGATAATTCATCTAGCTTTACATGATAAGGCATTATTATATGAGCTCTATCACTGATAAATAGGTGATCTATTTTAGCTCCTTTAGCCTCTAAAGTATCAAGTTCTTTTAATAAAACTTTTGGATCTATGACAACACCTGGTCCAATTATACATTTACCATTTCCATGAAGCATTCCTGATGGTAATAGGTGAAGTATAAATTTTTCACCATTAACTACTACTGTATGTCCTGCGTTATTTCCACCTTGGAATCTAACTACATAATCTGCTTTATTTGCTAAAACATCAATAATCTTACCTTTCCCCTCGTCGCCCCATTGTGTACCAACTACTACATATCCTGCCATTTGGACCTCCTATTTTGTCTTTAAAATTTCAATATAATTTATATTCTTATTGTGTTTGCATAAAAATAACTGTTCAAACTCTGTTTTTATATTATCTTCTGCTTTTTCACTGTTGTGTAGATCTGAAGTATGATAAACTACCTCATATCCATCAAGTGAATCTACTAGATCTAATATATCTTGATAATATTTATCATGATCTGTTTTAAAGAAAAATTTTCCATCTTTCTTCAATATAACATCTAGTATTTTAAAGAAGCTCTCTTGAACAACTCTGTTTTTCTCATTCTCTTCCCAAGGATCTGGAAAATTTACATAGATTCCATCAACTTCATTTTCAGCTACAAAGGAAAGAATCTCCTCTCCTCTTCTCCTTAAAAATAGAGCATTTGTAGAGTTATCTCTCTTTACTTTAGTTGCTGAAAGTACAAGTCTTTTAAATCTTAATTCTAGTCCTATATGATTTCTTTCAGGGTATCTCATTGCCATTCCTTGAGCAAAATTTCCACTTCCAGAACCTATCTCTAAATATATAGGATTATCATTTTTAAAAAACTCTCTCCATTTTCCCTTATATGAATCCATAATCTCTTTATCATAGATAATATACTCAGGAAAATCAAGAAGTTTATAAATATATGGATTATAATTTTTTCTTGGATTCTTGAAAAAATGTCTCCATAAATCCTCTTTTAACTCTTCTTTCGTCATCTATCCTCCATCTATATTAAAATTATATTAATTTATCAATTTTATCTAAAACTTTTTCAGCTACTCTGCTATTTTCACTAAAAAATTCTCTGATCTTCTCTCTTTTTATACCTCTTGTTTTTTCAATATCCTCTATTGCTTTTAAAAATTCCTCTACATTTTCAACTTTATAACCGATATCTTTTTTTAATATCTCTTTTGAAATATCCTTTACATTTTGCAGATATTTTCCAAAAATTGGAGTTTTTTCATAGAATAGAGGCTCTAATAAACTATGTCCACCAATATTTACCAATGTTCCTCCAACAAAAGTTATATCTGCTATAGCATAGAGTTTTCTAAGTACTCCCATTTTGTCCACAAGTATTATATCAGTTTTTTGAAAATTGTCACTATTTATTTCACTGTATTTTAAAAAACTTTTATTTCTCTTTTGAATAAGTTCTTCAATTTGGGGTATTCTCTCTAAATGTCTAGGAACTAATATTAACAATGTATTTTTCATCTTCTTAAATACATCTAATATTATATCATTTTCACCACTTCTTGTACTTCCAGCAGTAAAAATCTCCCTTCCATCAACACAGATTGCCTGTTTAATATCCTCAATCACCTCAGGTGAAAATCTCTCTAGTTCTATATCAAATTTTAAATTTCCTAAAGTTTCTACTTTATTTTTATCTGCTCCAATCTCAATAATTCTTTCACTATCAAGAGATGATTGCATATAGAAACCTGAAATTTTTTCAAAAAGAGGTTTCAAATATGAACTAAACTTTCTGTATTTTCCAAAGCTTTTATCAGAGATTCTTCCATTTACAATGATCACTTTTCCAACCTTGCTACATTGAGTAATCAAATTTGGCCAAATTTCTGTCTCTATCAATATTAAAAGTTTTAGATTTATTTTTGAAATAATATTTTCAATAATATTTTTTTTATCCAATGGGAAAAATATTATATCAACTCTATCATTGTCCTTGTACTTTTGTCTAGCATTTGCCATTCCTGTATCTGTAAAAACACTTAACAAAACTCTCTCTTTTCTCTCTAATAAAAGTTTTTTTATAAGTGCTTCAGATAGATTTACCTCTCCCATTGATGAGCAATGAACCCAGATATAATCCTCTTTTCTTAAAAAATCAAAATTTTGTTTAAATCTTTTATTGAAAAATTCCCTTTTATCTTTATTAATAAGCATATACATATATAAAAATGGCATTAACAATGCACGAATAAAATTATACATATTTATCCTACCTTTCTATCTATGCAATTTGAAATAGCTTCTACTACCTCATCTATACTCATTTTGCTACTATCTATCTCAATAGCATCATCAGCTTTCTTCAGTGGACTTTCCTTTCTTGTTGAATCTATATGATCTCTCTCTTTGATTGAGTTTAAAACAGATTCATAATCTTCCTCTATCCCTTTTTCTTTGTATTCATTTAATCTTCTTCTAGCTCTCTCTTCTGGAGATGCAACTAAAAATATTTTAACTTGAGCTTTTGGAAATACAACTGTTCCAATGTCTCTTCCATCTAAGATTATTCTTTTTCCTTTGCTTATCTCTCTTTGAAGCTCTACCAATTTTACTCTTACAGCTTTTATTGCAGCTACTGGAGAAACAACAGCACTTACCTCTGGTGTTCTTATCTCTGTTGAAACATCTCTTCCATTTAGAAAAAATTGATTTCCTATTATATCTAATTTTGTATTTTCTAACATTTCAGCTACACTTTTTTCATCTTCTAAATTCACTCTATTTTCTAAAGAGTAAAGAGCTATCATTCTATACATTGCCCCTGTATCTAAATATGTTAGATCATATTTTTTTGCCACTATTTTAGCTATTGTGCTTTTTCCACTTCCTGCTGGTCCATCAACTGTTACTATAAACTCTTCCATTATATCCCCCTAATTAATTAGCTTTGATTAACATTGCTCTCCATTCTTTATCAGCTTTAACCTCAAGAATTTCCATTCCTAAAGCTTCAACTTCTCTTTTTAATAGCTCACATTTTTCATCTATTATTCCAGAGAATATTACCAATCCATCTTTTTTAACTACTTTTGAAATATCATTAAGTAGTATTAAAAGTACATCTGCTAATATATTTGCAACTACTACATCAAATTTTTTTCCATTTACTACAGATACTAAGTTTCCTAAATAAACCTTTGCTCTATCTTCAGATATTCCATTTAACTCTAAGTTTTCCTTAGCTGATTCCACTGCTAACTCATCAATATCAGTTCCATAAACTTCAGAGGCTCCAAGTCTATCTGCTGCAATCATTAAGATACCAGATCCTGTTCCAACATCTATTACACTATCTCCTTCTTTGATGTTTTCCTCCATTAGTTTTAAACATAATGAAGTTGTAGGATGAGATCCTGTTCCAAATGCTCTTCCTGGATCTAGTTCTATTATAAGCTCATCCTCTTTAGGCTCATACTCTCTCCAAGTAGGTTTTACAACAAATCTCTCACTTACCTTTTCAGTAAACAGATATTTTTTCCAGCTATTTTGGTAATCTTCCTCATCATACTCATAAAAATCAATAGTATAAACTATATCTTCTCTATCTGAAAATACCTCTTCAAATCTTTCTAAAACAACTTTTTTTCTCTTTTCAGCATAGATATTTAAAGGAAAATAAGCTGAAACAGCATGATCTACCATCAAGAAATCTTTTTCATTTTTATAGAAATCAAGAGGATTCTTATGTTTCATTGGCTCTTCTATCTTTAACCCTGTTACACCAAAATCATAAAATATATCTGAAATCTCTTTAGTTGCTCTATCTATATCATCACTTTCATAAATTACTTTTATCTCTACTACTTTCATTCTCATCTCCAATTACATAAAGTTTATTCGTGTTAAAGTTTTATTTATTCTCTCTATGTTTTTACATTCTCCAGTTTCTAAATCAATCTCTATTTCAATAGCATTGATTCTCTCATTTCCCTCTGCTATCTCAAATCTTTGAGGTAGTGCATTTAAAAACTTAGGCAGTACAGAGTTTATTGACATTCCTATAATTCCATTTGTAGAACCTGTCATTCCAACATCAGTTATATATCCTGTTCCCTCTGGAAGTATTCTTTCATCTGCTGTTTGAATATGAGTATGTGTTCCATAAATTGCAGATACATATCCATCTAAATGCCATCCCATAGCTATCTTTTCTGAAGTTGCTTCTGCATGGAAATCAACTATAATAACTCTTGTTTCCTTTCTAACCTCTTCTAAAATCTCTTTTACTTTTTTAAATGGACAATCGATTGGTGGCATAAATACCCTACCTTGAATAGAGATTACTCCCACTTTATTTCCATTTCTATCTTTTACTATTGTATATCCCTTTCCTGGTGTTCCTTCGTCTGGATAGTTTGCTGGTCTTACAACTCTATCTGTTTTATCTAAATATTCATAGAAATCTTTTTTATCCCAAATGTGATTTCCACCAGTTATTACATCACAACCCCATTCTAAAAGTTGATCTGCTATCTTTCCTGTAATTCCAAACCCTGCTGCTGAGTTTTCTCCATTAACTATTATAAAATCATAATCAGATCTTTTTTTCTCAAGAAAAGCTTTTAAAGTTTCTCTTCCTGGACTTCCTACTATATCTCCTACTATTAATACTTTCATTACAATCCTTCTTTCTATTTTATTTTTTCTTTACTCTAAATTATATCATTTTTTTTTTTATTTAACAATTTTTCATTTATAAACTCTTAATATAAAAAATAGCGCGATTGCTCATCGCGCTTTTCTTTTGTATAATATACTTATGAATTCTAAAA
>OGZM01000587.1_pt1 | contig 43570 bp, 37 predicted proteins | sample 1576821 | NCBI WGS metagenome assembly OGZM01 (sample SAMEA3541491, study PRJEB24748) | human gut metagenome | biome: human gut; feature: human-associated habitat; material: faeces | place: China | collected 2012
CGGCGGACGTCATCGGCCCGCGGCGGTCCCCGGCGAACTCTTGCTACAACTTAGCGAAGTCGTCCACGATGAGATCGAGGCATTGGGGTAGCACGCGCGCGCCGAACACGCCCGTGTTGTTGTGGATGAGCTCGCCGTCGAACTCCATGCCGAGCGAGGGGGTGCAGGTGATGCGTGCCTCCTTTGCCTGGAAAAGCGTGAATTGCGGACGGCCGAGTCCCTTGCCGGCGGGGTCGAGCACGCCGGCGATCAGCGTGGGCAGCAGCTCGACGGTCTTGGCGGGCTGAATGACGGCGATGTCTATGAGGCCATCGTCCATGCGGCAGTCGGGGAATAGGTTGATCTCGTTTTGGATGAGGGCGGTGTTGCCGACCATGCAGCCGATGCCGTCGAGCTCATCGACCTCACCGTCGTGCTCGATGGTGAAGTGGGCGACGGTGGGAGCGGGCGTGGCGAGGGCAGAGAGGAAGTAGGCGATCTCGCCCATCTCGGACTTGGTGGCGTCTGCCTTGTGCATGATATCGGCGTCGAATCCCGTGCCCGCGATGATGATGAAGCCGTGTCGCTGTACGCCGCCCTCGGCGTCCTCCCAGAACAGTTCGCCCATGTCCACGCGTTTGGTTCTGCCCGCACGGCAGGCCTGTGCGAGCGCCGCGGGCTCGGGTGCGTTGCCGATGTTGTTGAAGTAGAGGTTTGCGGTGCCCGAGGGGAAGATCAAGATGGGCACGTGCGTGTCGCGTAGATGGTCAAGCACGTTGGAGACGGTGCCATCGCCGCCCGATACGACCACGCGGTCGAACGAGCGGACATCCGCGGAAGCGTCTGCGGGCTCCATGCCGTCGCCGATGAAGCGCATCGTGACCTCGTCGCCGCCCTGCGCAAGCGCTCGTGCGAAGTCGAAGATCTCGTCCGATCGCGGGCCGGACGCGGGGTTGTGGATGATGAGGCAACGCATGGGAGTTCCCTGTTCTCACGAGTGCGGGTATAGTTAGAGAATGACGTAATCCTACCCGTGTCGCGTACGGGTAATCTCCAACTTGGGACGCAGATGTACATCTCCACATATGAGGAATTGGCCGCGTTTTGCGGACGCGCCCGCGGGTTCGCCGCGGTGGCGATCGATACCGAGTTCCTGCGTGAGCGCACGTACCACGCCAAGCTCTGCCTGGTGCAGGTCGCCACGCCCGAGGAATGCGCGGTCATCGACCCGCTCGCCATCGAGGACTTGGCCCCCCTCGCCGATCTCATGGTCGACGTCGATACGCTCAAGGTCTTCCATGCTTGCTCGCAAGACATGGAAGTGCTCAACCACGCGCTCGGCGTATGCCCGACGCCGATCTTCGACACACAGGTCGCCGCCGGGTTCCTCGGCGAGCGCGCGCAATGCTCGTACCACAATCTCGTGCATTCGTTTTGCGATGTCTCGCTTCCCAAAACCGAGTCGCTCACCGATTGGTCGCGCCGCCCGCTCACGCCCCAACAGGTCGAATACGCCATCGACGACGTGCGCTACCTCATCGACGCGTATCGCGTGATCGAGTCCAAGCTTCATTCGCTGGGCCGCACCGCATGGGTTCGCGATGAAATCCGGCCCCTGGCGGATCCCGCGCATTACCGCAGCGACCCGCGTTCAGCCTTCAAGCGCGTCAAGCGCGTTAACTCCTGCACGCGCCGTCAACTGGCGGTTGCCCGCGAGCTCGCCGCGTGGCGCGAGCAGCGCGCCGAGACGCGGGACATTCCCCGCAAGTGGATTATGTCCGATGAGGTCCTTCTCGCCCTGTGCAAGCGCGCTCCCAAGACCGTCGAGGACTTCCGCGCCGTTCGCGGTACCGAGCAGCTCAGTGTACGCGATGTCGAGGTCGCCCTCGACGCGATTGGCCGGGGACGGCGCTGTCCTGTGGAGAACCTCCCGTCCATCGGTCGCACGCACCGCACGCCCGCGCCCGAGCTCGAGAGCGTCATCGACCTCATGTACGCGCTCATCCGCTTGGTTTCGGACCGCTCGGGCGTCGCGACCTCGCTCATCATCTCGCGTGACGGCCTGCTCGACTATATCGACCATCCGCAGCGCAGCCCCTTGCGCGAGGGGTGGCGCTTCGAGCTCGTGGGCACGCTCATCGATGACTTGCTGCGGGGCGATATCGGGCTCACCGTCAAGGACGGGGCGCTCGAGATTCTGTAAGACTCATGTGAGGGTGAGGGGAGCGGGCGTGATCAAGGCCGCGTTTTTCGATATCGATGGAACGCTCGTAGGGTTCAAGACGCATAGGGTCGCCGAGAGCACCTGGCGGGCGATTGAACGCATGCGCGAGCGGGGCATAAAGGTCATCATTGCGAGCGGACGTTCCATGTCCGAGATGCAAGATGAGCTCAAGGGCAGGTTCGATGCGTACGTGACCATGAACGGCCAGCTGTGCTTCGATGCCGAGGGAACGTATCGCGATGCTCATATTGATAATGAGGATGTGCGTGTGCTCGTCGAGCAGGCGCGCGAGGGCTTGTACGACCTGTATGTGATGCAGGGCGTCCGTTCATTCGTCAACCATCGCGGGCCGCTCGTTGAGGAGCTTGGGCGTCAGGTTGGCCTCGAGTACGAACTGGGGTCCCTTGACATGGCGTTCGAGTTGCCGGTGTATCAGTTCAACGTGTTCGGCGGTCCCGAGGTCGAGGATGTGTTCCTCTCGAAGACCGAGCACGTGGTGGCGACGCGTTGGAACAAGCTGTTCTGCGACGTCATCCCCGCCGAAGGCGGCAAGGACTACGGCGTGCGCGCCACGCTGGAACGTTACGATATTGCGCCGGAGGAGGCAGTGGCGTTCGGCGACGGCGAGAACGACCTGTCGATGTTCGACGTGGTGGGAACGAGCGTCGCGATGGGCAACGCCTGGGATATCGTGAAGGAGCGCGCGAGCCACATCACGACGGACGTCGATGACGATGGCATTTGGAACGCCTGCGCCGAGCTGAGGCTCGTCTAGGTCGATTGTGGGTGTAGATGCGCGGGTCGGAATATTGAACGTACTTCGATGTCTCGAGTCGCGCTCAGCTCGGCAAAAGGCCAGTTGATGGAAAAGAGCGGCAACTCAAGTCAGTTCAATTTTTCGCTTTACTCGGATACCGGGGCGGCGCAGTGCGGGCACAGGCCCTCGAACACCATGATGTGCGAGTCGATGGCGAACCCCGTTGCCTGCGACGCGGCCGCATCGAGGGAGGCGTCGTAGGCAAGAGGCGCGTCCGCGACGACACCGCAGGATCGACAGACGACATGACCGTGGCTGTCGCAGCGGCGGTCAAAGCGCATGGCGCCCGGAGCCTTCACGGTGGCGATGACGCCTGTCTCGGCAAGGAGATTGAGGTTGCGATAGACGGTGCCCCGACTCACGCGCTCATCGATGGTGCGAACATCGAGAAAGATGTCTTCGGCGGTGGGGTGATCGCACCGTGCGCGCACGGCGTCGAGAACCAATTGGCGCTGGCGCGTGTTGCGTCGCAGCGTCGGTCGTTGTGAGCGTGGCTGTGAGTCCATGGGGCCTCCCTTCCGTTACTAAACTCATAACATTTCAACAGAAGGAAGGTTGCAAGACAAGTGCTCGTGCCGGACGCTTTAAAATGATGGTGAAGTTGTGATACTTAATAGCGCACGTCAAAGGCATTGTCGTGGGGAATGGTAGGCAGCTCATTGGCGTCTTCGAGCCATATTCGATTGCCAAAACGCGCATAGTAGGCATGGATGCGCTCGAGATGGGCGACCAGGGCGCGCGGAGCTCCCTGGATTTCCATTTGCACGGTGCCGTCGGGCAGGTTCTTGACCCATCCCACTAGATGCCGCTCGTGCGCGAGGCTCTGGTTGGTCCAGCGAAACCCCACGCCCTGCACGTCGCCGCTGAACAGCAGCGCAAAGCGAAGTACGGTGGTGCATGCTTCGGCACGCCGCCCGAGTTCCTCGCGAAGGCCATCCTCGCATGGGCTCAAGCGTCCGGCGCTTTTCACGTCGGTGTCCGAAAGGCCCGTCGCCCGGGAAAACTCCCGTGCATGTCCCATCATCTTTTCAAAGAGCCCCATTGCCGCCTCCTTACTCGTCTGCGGGGAACGCCACACCCATCGTGCGCCGTGCCTCATCCATAAGCGCGAGGGATGCGAGCGTCACCTCATGGAAATGCGCGAGCATCCCAAAGGGACCACAGGGAGCCTCGGCCAAGGGAGTTCCCGCCTGCGTGGCACCGACTGCCTCGATGAAGTCGGCGAGTTCGTAGATCATGGTGTTGTCCGCATGCGGCAGCTCGATCTCGCGCGTGGAGGTCTGCGCACTCGAGTATCCGACGGTGTCTGCCGCGGCCTTTATCACGCGCATCTCCAGATATGCGCGTTCGGGCGCGGAGATACCCTCGATGACAAGGGTGCCGAGCTCGCCCTCAATTTGGCTGGGTGAGCAGTCGTTGGTGATCTTCGGGTGATGCAGCGTGGCGATCATGTTCGGATAGCTCGCCACGATGACGCCCGCACCGTCGATGGGGCCGCCGGTGCGGGCGCGGGTTTGCTCGTCAAGTAGGGATGCGGCGGCGCAGGCGGAGATTGGAGCGCCGAACAGCTCGATAAGCGGCTCGACGGTGTAGATGCCGATGTCCATGAGCGAACCGGACGCCATTGAGCAATCGAAGATATTTGTGCGTCGACCGGCAAGCACCTCGTCGTAGCGCGAGGAGTATTTGCCAAAGCGCAGGGTTGCGCGGCGGATGGTGCCGAGCTCGTCCAGGGCGTTCTTGAGGGCATGGAAGGCGGGATCGTGCAGGGGCCGCATGGCCTCAAGCGCCACGACTCCCGCGCGTCCGGCCGCCTCGAGGACCTCGCGGACTTGGCGTTCGTTGGCGCAGAAGGGCTTCTCGACCAGGATATGCTTGCCGCCCGCGATGCAGGCGAGTGCCTGGTGGTGGTGCAGCGCGTTGGGGCTGCCAATGTAGACCGCATCGACCTCGTCGCTTGCGGCCAACTCATCGAGTGAGGTAAAGGGGCAGGTTCCGCGGTGCTTTGCTGTGAAGGCGGCGGCGCGCTCGGCATCGCGTGAGAGCGTGCCCACGAACTCGACGCCATCGACCTGAGCGAGTGCCATAAGCAAGTTCTCGGTAATGGAGCTGGTCCCGATGGTGGCAAGGCGGATCATGACAGGTCCTTTCCGCGGCGGTTTTCGATGCGTTTATTGTAGACAAGCTACAAGGGCTTCTCGCTCGTCGGTCGGGCTTACTCCGATTCGCCCTCGACGAAACCCGTGTCGACTGCGCGATTCGCACCGTCGGCGGCCTTCGTGGCGAGCTCGTCGCAGCGCTCGTTGAACTCGTGGCCTGCATGTCCCTTTACCCAATGGAACGACACGCTGTGGGGTTCCTTGGCGGCGAGCAGGCGCTTCCAAAGGTCGACGTTCTTGACTGGCTTTTTCTGTGAGGTCTTCCATCCGCGGCGGATCCATCCCTCGACCCAATGCTGGTTGAAGGCGTTGCAGACATACTGCGAATCGGAGTGGACCTCGACTTCGCAGGGGCGATTGAGGGCCTCCAGCGCGCTGATGACGCCCAACAGCTCCATGCGGTTGTTGGTGGTGCGGTCGTAGCCGCGGGAGAGCTCGAGCGTGTGCAGTTTGCCTGAGGGTGCGGTGTAGCGCAGCACGGCGCCATAGCCGCCCGGTCCCGGATTGCCGCGCGACGAGCCGTCGGTGTAGACGATGACCTTCACATGGTTCCTTTCGATTTGTGAGCCTTCATTATAGGGGCGAGGCGGGACGGTTGCGACGATTCGTTTGGCGCCTGCGGGTCATGCGGATCCCTGCCGATTCCCGTGCTCGCGTTGACGCAGTGCGCGACCGGGCGGGAGGGTATGATTGCGGGGAATGATTCGCGTGAACGGAGGCGGACGTGGGACAGATTCGTTGGGGCATCATGGGCGCGGGCGGCATTGCCGGCAGGTTCGCGCGAGCGCTCGCGCATGTCGAGGGCGCGCGGCTGGTTGCGATCTCGGGGCGTCGCGCCGAGCGGCTCGACGCTTTTGCCGGGGAGTTTCACGTTGATGCGGCAAAGCGCTATGCGAGTGCCGAGGATAACGGGGCGTCCGCGCACCTTCGCCTCGTGGAGGATCCGGACGTGGATGCGGTCTACCTCGCGCTGCCCCACGGCATGCATGAGGAGTGGACGGTTCGGCTCCTGCGCGCCGGCAAGGCCGTGCTGTGCGAGAAGCCGGCCGTGCTCAGCGAGCGAGAGGCGGCGCACGTTGCGGAGGTGGCCCACGAGACGGGATCGCTGTTCATGGAGGCGATGAAGCCCCGTTTCATGCCCGCGCGCGAGCAGGTCGATGCGCTGCTCGCTCGTGGAGACCTCGGCGCCATCGCATCCATCGACATCGTCCATCGCGTGAACTACGGCGATCAGACTGGCCGCTATCTGCTCGATCCGGTGCAGGGTGGCACGTTATACGACTTGGGCTGCTATGGCGTGGGCTGGGCGGAGGACCTCCTTGCAGGAGAGGTCGAGGTCGACTCCTGCCGCACGCGGTGGATGCCCGCGGCGGAGGGAGGGCGCATCGACATCGCCGATGATGCGCGCCTGCGTATCGGCGGGGTGCCCGTGCACTTCGATTTCGCGGGCGATGCGGACGAGTTCGAGGTGGTCTGCCGGATTTGCTGCGAGCGCGGCGAGATCGAGGTCCCGGTGCTGCATCGCCCGGTGTCGTACGTCGTGAGGAAGTTCGTTGACGTTGACGGGGAGCGTATGGGCATCCGTGATGCGGACGCGGGTGAATCCGCCGCATGCGGCAATGTGTCGCCTGAGCTCGTCGAGGCTCCCGCTGTGGTGGACGACTTTTATGGCGAGATCGCCCATTTTTGTGGCTTGATGCGTGCGGGGGCACATGAGAGCTCGGTCATGCCGCTTGCGTCGACGGTGCGAATCGCGCGGACTATCGACGCGATCCGTGCGTCTTGGCCACCGGTCGGGCAGCGTGTTGTCGACGGCGCGCCCGAGCGGGACGTTGTCGACGGTGCGTTTGAGCAGGCTTCGGAGCGCTCCGTCGAGGGGAGCGGGCGATGAGCGCCCGCGCGGAGCAGGCCCCATCGGGATACGCCGCCGTGGGCACCATGTCCGAGCGCATGGGAAGCGATGAGCTCATCGCGGTGTTCTCTGAGGGTGACGGTTACGCCTCCCGTGCGCTCGTCGAGGATGTGGAACTCGCCTACGAGTGCGCCGACGACGCGACGTTCGAGCACATGGTGTTTCGCGATTGCCTTTTCGAACAGGTCGATTTTCGCGACTGCACGTTTCGCGACGTCCGCTTCGAGGGCTGCCGCCTCATTGGCTGCACCATGGACAAGGCATGGCTCAACCGCGTTGACCTGCGAGATTGCTCCGCGCTGGGGTTGAGCCTCCTCCAGGCGCGGCTCGCGCAGGTGAGCGTGCGCGCCTCGGACCTCTCCTACGCTAATCTCTCCGAGGCGTCCATCGACCATCTGACGGTGCACGACTGCAAGCTTCGTGAGGCGGCGATGCAGCGCGCGAAGCTCAAGCACGTGCGCTTGGATAAGACCGACCTCACGAGGCTCGACGTGTTTGGAACGCCGCTTTGCGGCATCGATGTGTCGACGTGCGCGTTTAGCGCCCCTGTGCTCTCGAGCGACTATCGCGAGCTGCGCGGGGCGCAAGTGAGTGCGGAGCAGGCGATGGACATCGCGTTACTCCTCGGCGTGCGGATCGCCGAGGAGTAGTCGGGCCGCTGCGTCGAGTGGCATGCGGACTGCTTGCCGTGCCGACCTGCGGACCACTGCGCTGAGGGGCTGGTTGCCTGCCGTTCCGACGTTCGGGCCGCTGCACTGAGGGGCTGGCTGCCTGCTGTGCCGACGCGCGGGCCGCTGCGCTAAGGGCTGGTTGCCTGCCGTGCCGACGCACTGGCTGCTGCGCCGTGGGGCAGGCCACCCGCCGTGCCGATGCGCCGCTGCGTCGATTGCGGAGATGCGACACGGCCCACCCCAATCAGGGATAATAGGGGACCTCTCGATATCGAAAGGACACCAATGCTAACCATAGGTTGCCATCTTTCAACCACTAAGGGCTATACCGCCATGGGCGAGGCTGCCCGTTCCATCGGCGCGAACACGTTCGCGTTCTTCACGCGCAACCCGCGTGGCGGCAGCGTGAAGGCGCTCGACCTCGATGACGTCGCGGGACTGCGGCGCATCTTGGAGAAGGATGGTTTCGGCCGCCTGGTGGCGCATGCACCTTACACGTACAACCCGTGCTCTGCCAAGGAGCGTGCGCGCGAGTTCGCGCTCGAGGCCATGGCCGAGGATCTGCAGCGCATGGAGGCACTCCCGGGCCAGCTCTACAACTTCCATCCTGGGGCGCACGTGGGGCAGGGGGTCGACGCGGGCATTGAGCTCATCGTCGACGCGCTGTGTCAGGTGATGTTCGGGGGGCAGCGCACGTGCGTGCTGCTCGAGACCATGGCGGGCAAGGGCACCGAGGTGGGGCGCACCTTCGAGGAGCTCGTGCGCATCATCGAGGGCGTGGGGGCCCGTCGCCCCGAGCTTGCGGGCGCCGACATGATCGGCGTTTGCCTGGACACCTGCCACATCTCCGATGGCGGGTACGATATCGTGCACGACCTCGATGGCGTGCTGGAGGAGTTCGACCGCGTGGTGGGCGCCGAGCGCCTGCAGGCAGTGCATATCAACGACTCCAAAAATCCGTGCGGTGCGCACAAGGACCGGCACGAGGTCATCGGTGCGGGGTACCTGGGCAATCCCGAGCTCGGTGGCGGGGAGCACGTGCTACGCGCCATCGTGACCCACCCTGTCCTGCGTGACCTGCCGTTCATCCTGGAGACCCCGCACGACGATCTGGCGGGCTATGCCGGCGAGATCGCCTACCTGCGCGGGCTGGCGGGGTAACGCCAGGCGCCCCTGCGCTGAGAAGTTGAGGTTTTTCGTATCGTTTTTAAAAAGGATGAAGTAGTGTGGGAACTTGGTCTAACAAAACTGCAGGTCGCAGTCAGTCTTCGATCGCGTATATTTGACTAATCCCAAAATGAGTACGAAAAAGCTCTCGCATCCTCGAGCGGGGGCTCGTCGCAGCTTGGTGAGTTGCATTCCGGCAGGATATGCCTCCTCGTAACCTCGCACGTCCGTCCTCGGCCCGGCTTGCCCCGCCACAACTTCGCCCGGTTTATTCCCCGTCCAAAAACGCGCCGGTCTGGCGGTTCCACAGGGCCGCGTACTCGCCGCCGGCCGCCGCGAGCTCGGCGTGCGTGCCGTCCTCGACGATCTCGCCGTCTGCCAAGACCACGATGCGGTCGAGTGCCGCCACGGTGGACAGGCGGTGCGCCACCACGATTGAGGTGCGGCCGCGCATGAGGTTCTCGAGCGCCTCCTGCACGAGTGCCTCACTTTCGGAGTCCAGGGCACTCGTGGCCTCGTCAAGCACCAAGATGGGGGCATCGGTGAGGATGGCGCGCGCGATGGCGATGCGCTGACGCTGCCCACCCGAGAGCTTGACGCCGCGCTCGCCCACGAGGGTGTCGAGGCCGGCGGGCAGGCGGTCGATGAACTCGCGGGCGTTGGCCAGCTCGGCGGCGCGCAGGATCTCCTCCTCGCTTGCCTCGGGTCGCCCGTAGGCGATGTTCTCGCGGATAGAGCGATGGAACAGCAGCGCTTCCTGCGGGACGTAGGCGATCTGCCGGCGCAGGCTCTGCTGCGTGCATGCCGAGATGTCCTGGCCGTCCACGTACACGTGGCCGTCCTGCACATCGGACAGGCGGAGCAGCAGCTTGGTGAGGGTCGTCTTGCCCGAGCCGGAGCGCCCCACCAGTCCCACGCGTTGACCGGCGGGAATATGGAGGTTCAGGTCGGTGAAGACTCGGTCGCCCTCGGCGGCGTCCGCATAGGCGAACCCCAGGTGCTCGAAGTCGATGGCGCCCTCGCGCACCGCGAGTTCCGGGGCGCCGGGCGCGTCCTCCACCAGGCGCGGCTCGTCCAGGATGCGCGCCATCTCGCTCGCATCGCCGATGGCGCGGTTCATGCGCTGCATCATCGAGTTGATGTAGTTGAAGCGCATGGACAGCTGGTAGGTGTAGGAGAACATCATGACGAGCATGCCGCTCGAGATGCCGAACCACGCGTTGCCGCCCGCCACGAAGATCGAGACGATGAGCATGATGACGGTGATGATGCCGCTCGTGGTGAAGCCGCGCTGCATGGTCGCGCGCATGGAGCGGCTCTCTGCCTGCATGGCGGCGAGGTCGGCCTCGTCGAAGAGCTCGCGCTCGAAGTCCTCGCGCCCGCAGGTCTTGACGGCCAGGATGTTGGTCACGGCGTCGGAGAGCACACCCGAAAGGCGGTTTTGCGCTTTGGCGGTGGCGGCGGAAAGCGGCAGGATGCGCTGGTACATACGGGTGGTCACGATCACGTACACCACGAGCATGACGGCGAGCGCCGCGGCGTAGGCGGGCACGGCCGGGGCGAGCGCGATGAAGGTGCAGACGGTGCTGGCGATGGTGGGGATGAGCGAGTAGACCACCACGTCGACCATCTGGGTATAGCCGCTCATGAACTTGCTCGTCTGGCTCACGAGCGCGCCGCCGAATCGGCTGGTGTGGAAGGTCATGGACTGGTTGGAGAGCGTGTCGAAGCACAGGCGTGCCAGATGGTAATTGCCGTTGATCTGCAGCTTGTAGACGGCGTAGTCCTGCAGCTTGGAACAGACCTGGCCTACGAAGTTCACCAGCAGCAGCGCCAGGATATAGGGCCCGAAGACCTCCCAAACCTGGTCGGGCGCGACGGGTGAGGCCTGCACGCGGTCCACGATGAGGCCCATCACCCAGGTGTTCACGAAGATGAGGAGCGCCACGTAGGCGACGGAGGTGAACACGGCGAGCGCCGCGGCGCCCGGCTTCATGCGGGTGACCTCCCAAAAGCGCCGCAGTGTGCGTTTGACTGCGGGCTTTTCGAGCTTGGTGACGTTGCGTTGGGACATGCGCGGCTCCTTGCGTGTGCGGACTGCCATACGGCGCGCGGGGTCCCGCATGCGCGGTTCCCGGCGTGATGTGTCTGCAAAAGGTTATCCCTTGAAGTCGGGTTCAGGTCAAGTTCTCCGCCGCCGGCCCTTGCCTGATTGCTGTTCCGCCCGCGAGGGGAGGCATTTTTTCATGGAAACATGGGTAGGTGGATGGAGCCCCGCCCCGGTTGGCGTGCCGCCCTTCGCGCAGCGGGCATCGCTCGCGGAGGCTTGGGTCGCGTTGGGGCCTCGGTGAACTGGGTATCATCCGTACCGTTGTCTGTATGCGGAAGGATTGATTTCCCGATGAACCACGATGAGATTCTGGACATGCTGAGGCGTGCCGGTGTGGAGGTGCCGAGCGGCGAGGACCCCATCGATGTTGAGGTCGAGGTGGAGGACGCCTCGCCCGACGGCGCGGACGCCTCGGGCAGGGGCGGGAAGAAGGGTGCCGGTCGTGGGCATGTCGAGCCCAAGTCCGCCCGCGAGCGCAAGAAGGCCGCCCGCAAGAAAAGGGCCAAGGGGTCGCACATCGATATCCCCGTGCCGCCGTTCATGGAACGCCTTGCCACGTGGAGTCGCACGGCGCTCATCGTCATGCTCGTCGTCCTTGGCATTGCGGCGCTGATCGCATATTGGTGGTTCCATCCCGCACTCAATATCCACAGTCCTCGTGTGTGGAACTGGATCATCCTCATTTCAATCGTCTGCTTCGTGGGGCTCAAAGTGTTCGGTTTGCGCTCTGAGCACCGCTCCTCGTTGTTCAACCGTCTCGCCCTGATTCCAGTTGCGGTGGTCGCGGCGTTCTTCATCGGCCTGATTATGGGCGAGCCGTTCATCCCGGGTAACGCCGAGCGCTTCGCCTCGGTCCTCAAGACCACCGAGGGTAATTTCGCCGAGGATATCGAGGAAGTCGACTATGCGGATGTTCCCGTTATCGACCGCGCGTCCGCTCAGCTGCTCGGCTCGCGCGCTATGGGATCGATCCCTGAGTTCGTGAGCCAGTTCGAGATCAGTCCCGCGTACAGTCAGATCAATTACCAGGGGCGTCCGGTACGCGTGAGTCCGCTCACCTATGCCGACCTCTTCAAGTGGTTGAGCCACCGTGGCGACGGCATCCCGGCGTATGTCTTGGTCGATATGGTCACGCAGGAAGCCGAGGTCGTTCGTCTGGAGGAACCCATTCGTTACTCCGAGAGCGAGCCGCTCGCGCGCAATATCGACCGCTACGTGCAACTCAAGTATCCAACGTACATGTTCGACCAGAAGTCCTTTGAGCTTGATGAGGATGGCACACCTTGGTGGGTGTTTCCCGTTCAGAGGCGTACCATCGGCCTGTTCGAAGGCACGACGATACAACGGGTGGTGCTGGTGAACGCCTGCACGGGCGAGACCGAGGACCATGCCATCGAGGATTGCCCCACGTGGGTGGACCGCGCTTACCCGAGCGATCTCATCATCGAGCAGTACAATTGGAGCGGTGCCTACAGAGGTGGATGGCTCAATTCCTGGCTCGGGCAGCAGGGCGTGGTGCGCACTACGCAGGGCAGCGATGGCGAGCTTGGGTACAACTACTTGGCGCAGGGTGATGACATCTACCTGTACACGGGTGTGAGCTCGGTGACCGCCGATAGCTCCAACGTGGGCTTCATCCTCGTCAATCAGCGCACGGGTGAGTCGCATTACTACCCCGTCGCCGGTGCCACCGAGGACTCCGCCCAGGCGAGCGCCGAGGGGCAGGTCCAGAACCTCAAATATGAGGCGACCTATCCGTTGCTGCTGAATGTGGCGGGGCAGCCCACGTACTTCATGGCGCTCAAGGACAATGCGGGCTTGGTGAAGATGTACGCCATGATCAACGTCGAGCATTACCAGAGCGTGGCGACGGGATCCACGGTTGCAACCACGCAGGAGAGCTACCTGCAGATGCTCGCCTCTTCCGGTGCGCTTTCCGAGGATGAGGCGGCGGCGTCTGGCGCGGAGGTCGAGGTCACTGGCAGAGTCGCGTCCATGGCCCAAGCAGTCATCGATGGCAATTCGCACTTCTATCTCACCCTTGAGGGCGATGATTCCATCTACGACGTTGCTCTTCCCGGCCTGGTCGATATCGTGCGCTACCACGTGGGAGATGAGGTTGCATTGAGCTACGTCAAGGACTCCGAGGGTGAGGGGGATGCCTGCTCGGTGCGTCGTGTGACGGCCCTGGGCGGAAAACGCGCCGAGGTCGAGGCGCTCGCAGACGACGATGCCGCCCCCGTGGAGGAACCGCCCGCCGAGTAGCCATTTGGTGCACTTGGGGTACGTCCCCAATTGCATCATGCATAAACTGAGCTTATTGTCTCATCGGATTACATAGAACGGTAACAATTGAGAAATATTCTGCATGTAATGGTTTCTCTCATACGGTAAAGCGTATACTCCTTCACCAAGCATCTGCTTGTATGCACAAAAGAGGGAAAGGGATGCAATCATGTTGAAGAAGAAGCTTGGCGCGTTGACCGTCGCGATTGCGATGACTGGCGCCTTGGCGCTCACCGGTTGTGGCGGATCTGGCGCCCCGGCAGCGGGTTCCGCCGCCGCCGACGCCGCGACCGATGAGGGCTACACCCTTGTTTCCGACGGCAAGCTGACCATCGGCACGTCCGCCGAGTACGAGCCGTTCGAGTACATGGAAGACGGCGAGTATAAGGGCTTCGACCTCGAGCTCGCCCAGGCCATCGCCGACGACCTCGGCCTCGACCTCCAGATCGAGAACGTCGACTTCGACACCATCGTGCCCGGTGTCGCCTCCGGCGCGAAGTACGACATCGGCATTGCCGCCATCACCGCCACGCCCGAGCGTGAGGACGAGGTCGACTTCACCGATTCCTACTACATGGACGATCAGGCCATCGTGACCATGGCGGACAACGCCGACATCACTGGCGACAACTACGCTGAGGCGCTGGACGCCGAGGGTGTCAAGATCGCCGTCCAGTCTGGCTCCACCGCCGAGGCCTTTGCCAAGGAGAACTTCCCCAACGCGACCCTCGTCCCGTTCAAGAACGCCACCGACTGCTTCGCCGCCGTCCAGTCCGATCAGGCCGACGCGCTGGTGACCAACCGCTCCGTTGCCGCTCAGCTGGTCGCAACCTCCTTCAGCAACGAGCAGGTCATCAAGCAGGTCTCCACGGGCGAGGAGTATGCTATCGCCGTCAACAAGGACAACACCGCGCTCAAGGATGCCATCAACGAGTCCATTGCCAAGCTCACCGAGGATGGAACCGTCGACGCCCTCATGGAGAAGTACAACATCAAGTAGCGCACCCGCGCCGCATCAACGCGAGCCCTTCCCGTATGTGCGGGGAGGGCTTGTCTGGTATCTGGAGCGCCCTTAGATCGGAAGCGCCATGAGCGCACCGTGACGTGGGCGGAGGAAGGGGAGAACCATGGAGAACACCGGACGGCATTGCGCGTCGACGGGGAATGCGGGGCTGACCCGCGTCATTCGCTGGGCCACGCACGCGATGTTGCCGTGCTGCGCCGTGCTCGTCGCGTTGGCGGCTGTATGCGCCGTGCCGCGACCCGCTCATGCCTTGGAGGTCCAGAAGCTCACCTGCCGCCCCAACGGGGATTCCGGCAGTGACGTGCTCGGTGGTACGGAAACGCGTATCACCTGGGAGGTGCAGGCAGACACCGATGAGGCCGTTGCCGGTCTTTCGCTCACCGTGCCCGATGGCTCGACGTTCACCACCGATGATCTGCGCGTGACGATGCTCTCGGGCGAGGACCTCATGGATCGCGAGTTCATCGAGCCTGATATTGAGACGAATGGGGAGACGCTCGTCCTGACGTTTCCCGAGGCGGCACCCGCGGGTCGGTTCTTCCGTGTCGAGCTGTACGACGTGGTGTTCCCTGCCGCTGGCGGCGAGATGCTCTGCGAGGGCACGTACACGCTCGCCGACGGCACCGAGCACGATGTGGAGGGAATCCCCGCGGTCGAGGTCAAGGGCGTGACCCCGTTCGACCAGTTCAAGGCCTTTCTCGAGGACCAGGCATGGGTCGAGGCGTGGAATTCGAACACGTTTTTGCGCCTGTTCTTCAATCCGGTGCTCATTGTGAGCAGCCTGCCCATCATCTTCTCCGGCTTTCTGATGTCCGTCGCCATCGTGCTGGTGGCGTTCCCGCTCGCCATTCCCTTTGGCTTCATGTTCGCGCTCATGCGTATCTCCAAGTCGCGCATCCTGCGCGCCATCGCGGGCGTCTACGTGAACATCATCCGTGGCACGCCGGCGTTCCTGCAGATTTACATTGCGTTCTTCGGCTTGCCGCTTGCAGGTGTCAATATCGACAACTACACGCTCGGCGTCATCGTCATGGCCATGAATTCCGCCGCCTACCTGTGTGAGATCTTTCGCGCCGGTATCCAGTCCATCCCCAAGGGACAGTCCGAGGCGGCCCGTTCGCTGGGCATGAGTGCCACCCAGACCATGGTGTCGATCATCATCCCGCAGACGTTCCGGAACGTGATCCCCACACTCACCAGCGAATTCATTTTGCTGTACAAAGACACGTCGCTACTTGCGGCCGTGGGCGTCATGGAGATCGTGATGTACGCCAAGACGATCGTGGCCACAACGGGCTCCATCACGCCTTATGTGGTTGCCGCTCTGTTCTATTTGGTGGTTACGCTGCCGCTTGCTCGTCTCGTGAGCATGCTTGAGGCGCGCCTCACCGGAGCCACCGCCGGCACGAATGCCGGACCACAGGGCAAGAAGCCCGCCAAGAGCGCGGGAACGATGGTCCCCACGCCCGCCGATCACATCGCGAACCTGTAGGGAGTGCTTGAGATGAGTGACAACGCAAAGACCGTGGACGTATCCGGTGCGTCTAACGCCTCTGCGGAGGGGCCTGTGGTCCGGATCCGCGGCCTGCATAAGGCATATGGCGACAACGTCGTACTGCGTGGAATCGACCTGGACGTGCACCGCGGTGAGGTCGTGGTGGTGCTGGGGCCGTCGGGTTCCGGTAAGTCGACGATGCTGCGCTGTGTGAACCTGCTTGAGACGCCCACGCAGGGCTCCATCGTGGTCGAGGGCGTGGATATCACCAAAAAGGGCGTGGATATCAACAAGGTGCGGTCGACGCTCGGCATGGTATTCCAGCAGTTCAACCTGTTCCCGCATCTTTCCGCCAAGAAGAACGTCATGATAGCCCAGCAGAAGGTTCTCAAGCGCAGTAAGGAGGAAGCGGAGCGCATCGCAGTCGAGGAGCTGACCAAAGTCGGGCTCAGCGACCGCGTGGACTTCATGCCTGCCCAGCTTTCCGGTGGTCAGCAGCAGCGCGTTGCCATCGCTCGAGCACTGGCGATGAACCCGCACGTCATGCTATTCGATGAGGCCACGAGTGCTCTCGACCCCGAGCTCGTACGTGATGTTCTGGGTGTCATGCGCGATTTGGCGCGCGAAGGCATGACCATGATCGTGGTGACCCACGAGATGCAGTTCGCCCGTGACGTTGCCGATCGCGTCATCTTCATGGACGGCGGCGTCATCGTGGAGCAGGGCACGCCGGAGGAGGTTTTCGACCATCCCACATCAGAGCGGACCAAGGACTTCCTGGGCCACATCGCCTAGTCGCTGCGCAATTGGAGACGAGCGCCAATTGACCCAAATCGCTCACGGGTGCGGATTTTGGGTATGAGGACCTGGTATGTAGCCGCACTGTCTCCTTGGAAGGTCCCCCATGATCCAGGTCATCATCTCCCCCGCGAAACAGATGCGCGTCGACTCCGACGCATTCGCCCCGCGGGGGATTCCTCCGTTCCCGCAGAAGACCGCGCGAATCGTCCGTGCGTTGCGCACGATCGGGGATGAGCGGGGGAGTGCAGGCCTCAAGGAGCTCTGGCGGGTCAACGACAAACTGCTCGTCGAGAACATCGAGCGCCTCGAGGAGTTCAGATGCGTGATGGATGGAGGCGAGCTGCGGGATGCCGCCGTGGCACGTCTGGTTTGCCCTGCGATCACATCGTACGTGGGCATCCAGTATCGCAGCATGGCACCCGACGTACTCGATGCGAAAGCCCTCGAGTGGCTGCAGGCTCACCTGTGGGTGCTCTCTGCGCTCTACGGATGCGTGAGACCCTTCGACGCGGTCCAGCCGTATCGACTGGAGATGGCGGCGAAGCTGTCGATCGACGGAGCGAAGGACCTCTACGGTTATTGGGGCGCTGACATCGCCGCGAGTGTCTGCGGCGCGACCGCACCCGAGGGGACATGCGACCCCGACATGGCGGGCGCAGACGTCACGGTGGTGAATCTCGCGAGCGTGGAGTACGCGAAGGCGGTGCTGCCCCATCTTTCCGAGGGCGCGTCGCACGTCACGATTGTCTTTGGCGAGGACGTGCGTGCGGGCAAGCCGGTTCAGCGTGCGACGGCGAGCAAAATCGCCCGTGGCAGCATGGTCCGCTGGATGGCCGAGAACTCCGTGGAGGACGCGAGCGCCCTCCAACGGTTTGACGTGGGCTATACGTTTGCCCCGGAGCTCTCTCGTGAAGCGGAGCTCAGCCGCACGCTCGTGTTCATGAAACGATGATCCCCTGCCTCAATTGGAGATCACAAGGCGCTCTTGTAGATGGCGCGTGCATCGTCGAGGGTGAGCGACTGGAACGTTCCGAACCTCTCGCCGCGGTTGATGCGCAGTCCGCGGATCAGTCGATCGATGTCGGTCTCCTCGATGCCGAGTTCGCCCAAGGTGGATGGCATACCCATGGAGACGAAGAACTCTTGGAGCTCGTCGATGGTCGCCTCAACGGCGTCGTGTACGGCGCGTTCGGGCGTGATTTCCTCGTCGATGTCCGATAGGTCGTCGACCTCGGGATCGACGGGCTCGATGCCGAAGACTTCGGCGCCGAACGTGAGGAACCGCTCGGGGTGGTTCTGCCACACGTAGCGCATCCAGGCCGGGAAGACGACCGCGAGACCCGCTCCGTGTGTGATACCCGGATCGACGGCGGACAGCTCGTGCTCGAGTCCGTGACAGCTCCAGTCGCCGTCGCGCTTGCCGGGGATGCCAAGGCCGCAGCCGGCGAGGCCGTTGTGGGCGAGTGTGCCGATCCACATGAGCTCCGCGCGGGCATCGTAGTTCTCGGGATCTTCCATCACGATGCACGCGGCATCGATCGCGGCGCGGATGAGACCGCAGGCGATGTTGTCCGTCACGCCGACCGCGGGCTCGCCCGAGAAGAAGCGCTCCATGATATGGGCGATCATGTCGGTGACGCCCGCCGCCGTCTGGTATGGAGGCAAGGTGAAGGTGAGCTCCGGGTCGAGGAAGGCGATGGCGGGGCGGATGAGCTCACTGGTGCATCCGCTCTTGAGGCCCTCGGCATCATTGCTGATGACGCAGGAGTTGGACGCCTCGGAGCCGGAAGCGGGGATGGTTACCACCGCTGCGAGCGGCAGGCAGTGCTCGACCGTCGCCTTTTTGGCCCAGAAGTCCCACGGGTCGCCGTCGTAGCAGGCACCGACGGCGATGGCCTTGGCGCAGTCCATGGCCGATCCGCCGCCCACGGGCAGCACGATATCGACGTCCTCGTGCTTGGCCAATTCAGATCCCTTGCGCACAAGCCCAATCTCCGGATTGGGGCGCACCCCACCCAGCTCGACATGCGCGACACCCGCCGCGTCGAGTGATGCCCTTACGCGGTCGAGTGTTCCCGTGCGCACCACGGAGCCCTGTCCGTAGACGATGAGCGCGCGCCGGTGACCCGCCGCCGCGAGCTCGGTGCCCACGTGGTCGGTGACGCCACGGCCGAATACGAACTTGGTGGGAGAGCAGAAGGTGAAGTTGTTCATGGGGTCCTTTCGAGGTTGGTGCATTTCGCCAGGGACCGGGTGGGTCGCGTGGCGGGGCGGGATGCGCTAGTAGCCGAGGTCTTCTCCCACGAGGATGACGTGGATGCGGCCTTCGTGGCGCGAGTGGCGCGTGATGACCTCCTGGCAGCACATGCATCCTTCCGCATGGCAGTTGGCGCAGACGCCGGTGAGCTCACAGGGGGTATTTGTGTGCAGGCGTGCGGCGTTGAGGGGGCATGCGACGGTGTGGACGCGTTTGATGCCGCTCTCCACGTCGGCGACGACCTTGTTCATGCCCGCGATGACGCAGACATGCTTGGGGCCGTGCAGCAGCAGAGCGAGGCGGTTGGCGTTGCCATCGATGTTGACGAGCTCGCCATTGAGCGTGATGGCGTTCGTGCTCATGAAGAACCAGTCCGCGCTCACCTGCCGACGCCACATCTCATCCTGCTCCTCCGGCGTATGGGCCGCCATACGGTCGATCATGGGGTGGCCGTCGGCTGTGAGGGCGTCTTTCACACCGCTTTGGGAGAACGTGACGCTGCCTCCCCAGGTGACACTCTCGCCGTTAGCGACGAGAGCGCGGACGAGCTCGACGGCGTCGGACGCGGTCTCGCAGTAGTGGCCGATCATGTTGCGCAGGGCGAGCTTCTTGATGATGCTTTCCGCCGTGGTGCGGTACGCTGCGCTTCTCACGTTGTCCATGGTTCCTCCTCTGTCGACGCGGGGTGGTTTCTCACAGGCGGTTCCCCTCCGCGGTTGCCTACACATGCACCCATTGTGGCACGCTCGATGCGGTTGATGCTCCCTCGCCGCCATGTGTTACCGCTTGATGGCGAGGATGTCGTCGAATCCTATGACGGTTTTCACGACCTGCAGCCTTCGATAGGCGAAATCGATATGGGCTACCACGCCCGAGACCGTGTGGTAGGCATCCCAGTCGTAATAGGTCACGCGTACTAGGTCGCCCTTCTTCACCTGCATGATGGTACGGGAGAGCTCCAGGGCCTCCTCGTCGGTGAGCTCATGTCGCGGCTCGGTGATGCGTTCCTGCTGCCGCGCGAGCTCATAGTATCCGGTGAGCGCCGCAAAGGGCATGAACTGCGAAGCGCGGCTGGCGCGCGGTCGGCCGTTCGCCGTCAAGCCTGCCGCGTCTGGGCGCATGTCGTCATGCATGATGTCCTCCAACTTGGTCGTTGCGCTCCCGCCCCGTAGCCTCCGGGCGCAAGCTCCTGCCCTTCACCAGGGCGTTCTTTCCATAGCGACCTTTGACGTCGATGATCGTCTTTTGCAGGTCGCGCTCGCGTGCCTCGGCCTCGACATCGGTGAATAGGTCGATGGTCGCGAGTTCCTCGGGCAGCAAGTCGCCAAAACCGATATTGACGCGTTTGATGGGCCGTCGAGGGTCGACGGATTCGGCGTAGAGGGATTCGAAATGGGCCATGAGCTTCTTGCGCGAGTTGGTGCGCTCACCGAGCTTTCGCTGCTTGCCTGCGTGCGCGTAGCCGCCCTTGCCACCCACGCGCCGCGTGCCATGTTCGCCGGTGATAAGGGTCCCGCGCGGCTCGTTCTCGGTTATGAGATTGCGAGTCCCCGCTGCCGCCATCCCCGTCGTTGCCGCGCTGTGCTGCGGCCGCGAGGTCCTTCGCGGGATGTCCTCGGCCGTGCTGCTGCGCCGGTTACCGCAGCCGTCGCGGTACGATGCGCTGCCGCTCGCGTCCAGTCGTCGGACTTCGCGCGCCTCGCTGCCGTAGCCCACGTACAGTGATATGGAGCTCGCCACGACGCCCCGGTCCACCAAATCGAGCACGGACGCGTCGACCATCTCGCGAAGGATGGTGAGCCCTTCGCTATAACTATAGTTTCGTGCCAGCACCTGGCCGTTCACCATCGAGGTCGCCTGCGGGCGGTACGCCTGTATCTCGGCGATAGTGCACGGCTCCACGCCGTGCGCATGGTCGATGAGATACTCTGCGTTCACGCCGAATTCGCGGTACAAGATCCGCTCGTCGAGCGCAGCGATGCCCATGAGGTCGTGCACGCGGTACTTGGAGAGGCGCTCCGCTATGCCCGGGCCTATGCCCCAAATGTCCGTGATGGGGCGGTGCCTCCAGACCTCCGCCCGGAATCGCTCCTCGTCGAGGAAGCCGATGCCATCTGGGTCGTGCTTGGCGGTGATGTCGAGGGCGACCTTGGCGAGGAAGAGGTTGGGTCCGATGCCGGCGGTGGCGGTGATGCCCGTACGGGCAAGCACCGCGCTGCGCAGCTCATCGGCGAACTCGCGCGCGGTGAGCCCGTAGAGTGAAAGGTAGGGGGTGGCGTCGATGAAGCATTCGTCGATGGAATACACATGGATGTCGAGTGGGCTCACGTACTCGAGGTAGATGCCGTATATGCGTGCCGAGATCTCCATGTAGTGACGCATGCGGGGCTTGGCGGCCACGTAGTCAACGTGCTGAGGGATCTCGAAGAGTCGACAGCGATTGCGGATGCCGAGTTTCTTCATCGCGGGGCTGATGGCCAGGCAAATGGTCGAACGCCCTCGTGTGGTGTCGGCCACCACGAGATTCTGCGTGAACGGGTCGAGCCCGCGGGCGGCGCATTCGACGGAGGCGTAGAACGTCTTGAGGTCGATGCAGATATAGGTGTGCTCTCCCATGTGTCTCCCTTCGAACGTGTGTTCCAGAACCTTTGTTCGATAATAGAGATTCGTCCGGACATTCGTCAAATGCCCGTGGGAGCTGTGGGTTTGGCGAAAGGCCGCTGATTGTCGCCCTGCGCGGGTACAATGCCGCCATGGAAACGGCACAACATGTTCGGCGGGCGTGGCCCCCCCTGGAGGCAGGATGGTTGAGGAAAAGCGGACGCGTCTCATCGACGAGCCCTCGCACGATGATGGCCCTTTGCACGAGGGGACCATGGGTGCCCGCCTGTGCTCGCTCGTGATGTCGAATCGTCGCACGGCGATCATGGTGCTCTGCCTGCTGGTGTTTCTCGTCTTGCTCAACCGCGTGTTGGCAGGGGAGATCATGGCCCTCGACCGAGCGGCTATCGCGCTCATGGTCGACCATGTGCGCGCCGCATGGTTGACGCCCATCATGGAGGTCGTTTCGTTCCTGGTCACCCCGGTCCCACTCATCGCCTGCATCTTCGTGATTTCCCTGGGCGCCCGGGCGCGCGGTCATAAGGGCGTGGGGGTGTTCTGCGCGGTCAATCTGGCGTGCTCGACCGTCCTGAACCAAGCGCTCAAGTTCGCCATACAGCGCCCGCGCCCCGACATCTCCCTCAGGCTGGTCGATATCGGTGGATTCAGCTTCCCCTCGGGGCATTCGATGGCGGCCATGGCGTTTTTCGGCCTCCTCATGTGGCTCACCTGGCGCTTTGTCGATGATCGTCGTCTGCGCGCCGCGCTGTGCGTCGTCCTTGCCCTCATGGTCGTTGCCGTGGGGTTTTCCCGCGTCTACCTGGGAGTGCACTACGCTTCGGACGTGATAGGCGGTTTTTGCGCTTCTATGGCCTGGCTGGTCGTGTACACCAGGGTCGCGGGCCCGCTATTTGCGCCGCGGCGCCCCAACCGCGTCTAGCGGCCGACGGCGCACGCCGGCGCGCGGGTTTGGCACGGGCGATCGGCGAGGACAGCGGGTACAATGAAACGCATATGAACCGAGGACAGTTCAGGAGGCTCGCATGGACGAGTTGAAGCTTGCAGGCGCCGAGATGGCCACCACGGACGCCGGCGACGGGTTCCTTCGCATCGCGGCGGCGACACCCGAGGTGCGCGTGGGCGACGTGAGGGCCAACGCCGAGGCGATCCTCTCGTGCGTGTGGCGCGCGGCCGATGAGGGCGTGCGCGTCCTCGTATTGCCCGAGCTGTGCCTCACGGGGTATACCTGCGCTGACCTCTTCCATGATCGCGCTTTACTGCGCGCATGCGAGAACGCCCTCGCTTGGCTGCTCGAGCGGACGTGCGAGCTGCCCGTGTTCTACACGGTGGGCATGCCGTATGCGAGTGGGGAGAGCATCTACAACTGCGCCGCCTGCTGCTGCGCGGGCCAGCTGCTCGGCATGACCGCCAAGACCCACCTGCCCAACTACCGAGAGTTCTACGAGGGTCGCTGGTTCACACCGGCACCTTCGGGACCGTATTTCATGATGCGTCCCATCGCCCATCGGATGGTTCCCCTCGGCGCGGGGCTCGTGTATCGCTGCGTGGACGAGGGGTGTTCGGACGTGGCGATCGGGGTCGAGATCTGCGAGGACCTCTGGGTTCCCAATCCGCCTTCCACGTCGATGGCGCTCGATGGCGGGGCGACCGTGATCTTGAACCTCAGTGCGAGTGACGAGGTGATCGGCAAATCCGCGTACCGTCACGACCTCGTGCGCGGCCAGTCCGCCCGTCTGTACAGCGCCTACGCCTACGCCAACGCGGGGGAGGGCGAGTCCACCACCGACCTCGTCTTCGCGGGTGAGAACCTCATCGCCGAGAACGGATCCCTGCTCGCCCGCACTGAGCTGTTCACGCGCGACATGGCCGTGGCTGATGTAGACCTCGACATGCTGGTCGCCGAGCGCCGCCGTTCGAACACGTGGGCGCGCCCGGCGGGTGAGGAAGCCCCTTGTCGCGAGGTGAGCTTCTCCTTTGGCGGCATGGGCGGCATGCTCGACCCGGCGACCAAGATGGGGCAGGCCGTCTTGTCCTGCACCTTCGCCGTCGGCGACGATGGAACCCGCCCGACCCCGGAGCAGGCCGCCGAGATGGACGGCTTGTCACCGGTGCGCGCCTACCCCATCACGCGTTCTGCGCTCGAGACCTCGCGCATCGCGCCGCGCACTCCGTTCGTGCCCGCGGGCGAGGCCGAGCGAGCCGAGCGCTGCGAGACGATCTTCAACCTGCAGGCGGCCGGCCTCAAGACGCGCCTGGCACACACGTTCACCAAGCATGCGGTGATCGGCCTGTCCGGTGGTCTCGACTCGACGCTCGCCCTGCTGGTCACGGTGCGCGCCTTCGACGCGCTGGGGCTGCCGCGCTCCGGCGTCCACGCCGTGTCCATGCCGGGCTTTGGCACCACGAGCCGCACCAAGTCCAACGCCGAGTGCCTTGCCGAGCACCTCGGCGTCGACTTCCGCACCATCGCCATCGGTGAGGCGGTGAGCCGCCACTTCGCCGACATCGGCCACGACCCGAGCGTGACCGACGTCACCTACGAGAACGCCCAGGCGCGTGAGCGCACGCAAATCCTCATGGACCTCTCCAATGAGGTCGGCGGCTTCGTCATCGGCACGGGCGACCTCTCGGAGCTCGCGCTCGGATGGGCCACGTACAACGCTGACCACATGAGCATGTACGGCGTCAACGCGGGCGTGCCCAAGACGCTTGTGCGCCATCTCGTGGCATACGCGGCCGATGTCTTTGGCGGCGAGACCGCGGTGACCCTGCGCGACGTGCTCGACACGCCGGTGTCGCCGGAGCTTTTGCCGCCCACGGGCGACGGCGAGATCGCACAGCGCACCGAGGATCTGGTGGGTCCCTACGAGCTGCACGACTTCTTCCTCTACCACATGCTGCGCCATGGGTTCGCACCGGGCAAGATCTACCGCATGGCGTGCCGCACGTTCGCCACGCCCGCGGATGGCGGCCCGGTGGCGGGCGCCCCGCCTACGAGCCGGCGACGATCCTGTATTGGCTGCGGACGTTCTACCGCCGCTTCTTCGCCCAGCAGTTCAAGCGCAGCTGCCTGCCCGACGGCCCCAAGGTCGGCTCGGTGAGCGTGAGCCCGCGCGGCGACTGGCGCATGCCCAGCGACGCCTCCGCAGCCCTTTGGCTCGAGGAGATCGATAGTCTGACATAGGGACCGCGCTCGACTTACTCCATCTCCTTGTCGGGCTGGATAAGCTCCTCGTAGCCGCTGATGGCATCGCGCGCGCCGGGCAGCACCGAGAGCAGGAAGCTGTAGATGACCTCGATGATGAGGGTGGCGGAGATCTTGGAGAAGGTGAAGTCCACGGTGGTGAGGAGCGCCTCGTAGTTGACGGTGCGCAGCACGATGTCCGCGAGGCGCGCGAGCGGGGCGTGACTGTTGCCGCAGATGAGGATTACTGTGGCACCGCCGCGCTTTGCCGCGTGGGCGATGCGTTCGAGTCTCTGCGACTTTCCCGAGTTGGAGATCAGGACGAGCACGTCGTTCTCGCGCATGGTGAGGGCGAGCGAGGTCGAGCTCTCCGTGATCGTGTTCGCCACGCTCCTGATGCCGAGCTGGCCGAATTTGATCGCGGCGTCGATCGCCACGGCGTTGGTGTTGCCCACCGCGGCGAACATGATGAGGCCCGCATGCGAGAACAGGTCGACCACGCGGCGCATGGTCGCCTCATCGAGCGCGTCGAGCGTCGAGGCGATCTCGAGCTGCTTGGCGTTTTTGATGTTCGCGAGCGATTGGGCGAAGTCGCCGAGCGAGACCTCGCGCGTGACCTGCTCATCGTCCTGGACAGCGAGGTCGCGGGCAAGGGAAAACTGGAACGAGCGGAAATTCTTAAAGCCGAGCTTCCTGCAGAAGCGGGACACGGACGCCTCGGACGTGCTGCTGGCACGGGCGAGCTGCGCCGAGGTCATCTGGGGCGCGCGATCGGGGTTGGCCAAGATGAAGTCGACGATGCGCTGCTCGCTGTCGAGGAAGCGACGGCTTGAGGTGATGAGCGGGAGTGCGCTCGGAAGATCTTGGGCGGTCATGACTCTCCTTAGGGGGTTGCCTTTCCTTTATGATACCCAATGACTGATTTCTTTCATTAACAATGCCGTAAATGGAAGATTCTTGCCGTTCACGGCTGTTGAAATACCTTTCACAGAAGATTTAATATATGAAAGAAACCAATCAAACCGCTGCATGGTAGATTGAAGCTGTCAGAAAGCACCGAAGGGGTGCACGAGAAGTAGGGAGGGAACATGGCAGAGAAGTACGACATCATCGCTGCCACAGGCTGCCCCACGGGCATTGCCCACACCTTCATGGCGAAGGAGGCGCTCGAGAAGGCTGCGGCCGAGCGCGGCCTTACCATCAAGGTCGAGACCCACGGTCAGGTGGGCGTCGAGAACGAGTTGACCCAGGCGGAGATCGCGGCCGCACGCGCCGTCGTGGTCGCCGCCGACAAGGACGTCCAGGCCGAGCGTTTCGCCGGTAAGCCCATGGTTTCCGTTGGCGTCTCTAAGGCGATTGCCGTCGAGCCCGCCGGAGCCCTGATCGACGCAGCCCTCGCCGCCAAAGCCGATCCCGCCGCTGCGGCTGCGGTCGCCGTCGCCGAGACCGCTGAGGCCGAGAAGGAATCGATTGGCCATCAGCTCTACAAGCACCTCATGAACGGCGTGTCCCACATGTTGGTGTTCGTCGTCGCCGGCGGTGTCCTCACGGCCATCTCGTTCCTGTGGGGCATCACCTCGTTCGACTCCACCGCGGCCGACTACAACACGTTCGCCGCGATGCTCAAGACCATCGGCGGCACCGCCATGAACCTCATGGTTCCTGTGCTCGCCGCCTACATCGCCGAGTCCATCGGCAAGCGCCCGGCGCTCGTCCCCGGCTTCGTGGCCGGCATGATCGCCATCCAGGGTCTTCCCGTGAACCCCGCGACCGGCCTCATCGACGCCGGCGGCTCCGGCGTGGGCTTCGGCTTCCTCGGCGGTATCGTGGGCGGCTTCCTCGCCGGCTATGTCATCCTGCTGCTCGAGAAGGTCTTCGCCAAGCTGCCCGCCAACCTCAACGGCTTGAAGGCGATTTTCCTGTACCCGTTGTTCTCGACGCTCATCGTCGGTCTCGTGATGCTCGGCATCTCCGGTCCGATGGTTACCATCAACAACGCCATGATGGACTTTCTGCGTAGTCTGCAGCACGCCGGCGCCATTCCGCTGGGTATCGCCATCGGCTGCATGTGCGCCGTCGACATGGGTGGCCCGGTCAACAAGGCGGCCTACGTGACCGGCACCATGCTGCTGGGCGCCGGCCTCGAGGCTGGCGTGGGCACCGCGGAGTACGCCGACGGCACCGCGTTCATGGCTGCCGTTTCCGCTGCCTGCATCGTTCCGCCGCTGGTCACGAGTTTCGCCGTCATTGCCGGCAAGAAGTACTTCTCCCAGGAGGACCACGATGCCGGCATCGTCAATATCATCTTGGGCTGCACGCACATCACTGAGGGCGCCATTCCGTTCATGACCAAGAACATCTGGCCGGTCATGCCCATCATGATGCTCTCCGCGGCGATTGCTTCCGTGCTTACCCTGCTCTTGGGCGTTCACGTGCCCGCTCCGCATGGCGGCTTCTTGGTCCTGCCCGTGGTCGATGGCGGCCTGCAGTGGGTCCTCGCCATCCTCGCCGGCACGGTCGTGGGCGGCATCCTGTTCACCGCGTTCAAGAAGGCCGAGTGGACGAAGGCCCAGCGTGAAGCCACGGCCGAGGTGGCGGTCAACGATGCCCCCGCTCCTGTCGACGCTACCGCTGAGGCGGCTGAAGCCCCTGCTGAGGTTCCCGTTGACGCCGACGACTCCGAGGGCTTTGTGAAGGACTCCGATGTCCTGTCCGCCATCGATCTTGACCGCGACGGTGCCCTTAAGGTGATCACCGCCCACGCTGTCGAGGCTGGTATCGCCAACGACTCCGATGCCCTGCTCGCCGCGTTCCTCAAGCGCGAGTCCGAGGGAACCACGGGCATGGTCGATGGTTACGCCATCCCGCATGCCAAGACCGATGCGGTGGTACGTCCCGCGGTGGTCGTGCTCAAGGCCGCAGATGGTGTCGCCGCGTGGGATACCATGGACGGCGCTCCTGTGACCTGCGCCATCGCCCTGCTCGTGCCGGAGTCCCAGGCGGGCACCGCTCACCTACAGATCCTTTCCAAGGTCGCCACGGCCCTGACCGACGATGTCTTCCGCGCCGCCTGCAAGGCCGAGGACGATCCCGCGAAGGTCGCCGGTCTTATCAACGAGCGACTGGCGTAGGGCTTCCTCGCAACGCTTGCCTGTCGGTCGGCGGCGCACCTCACCGCGCCGCCGACCTTCTCATTCATTGCCCTCTGTGCCCGAGGTCGTAAGAAAGGGGCGGCACATGATCTACACTCTCACTCCCAATCCGGCCATCGACTACAACATCTGCTGCGATGGCCTGCAGCCAAATACGGTCACCCGCACGCGCGATGCCGTGTACACGCCCAACGGCAAGGGCCTCAACGTCTCATTCACCCTCGACCACTATGGCGTCGATACAGCGATTCTGGGTTTCTTCGCTGGATTCTCCGGCCGCTACATCGTCGAGGGCGCGCGTGAGCTCGGCGTCGGCGTCAAGCCTGTTTGGACCGAGGGCATCACGCGCGTGAACGTCTTTTTAAATGCCGGCCCCGATACCGAGTACAACATGGTGAACGCCGGTGCCGCGATCACCGCGGCGGACGAGCAGGCCATGTTCGACCTTATCAGCGGGCTTGAGGACCTCGACTGCCTGGTGATCTCGGGTTCGCTGCCGCCGAATGCTTCCGAGGGCTTCCTGCGCGGCGCCATCGAGCGCGTTCGCGCGAAGGGCGCCCAATTCGTACTCGACATCTCGAGCCCTCAGCTCGCTGAACTTCTCGAGCTCGAGCCGCTGCTCATCAAGCCGAACGATGACGAGCTTCGCGACATCTTCGGTATCGACGTCACCGCCGGTGATGATGCCTCCGTGGCGGACGCTATGGCGGAGCTGCATGCTCGTGGCGCGCAAAACGTTCTGCTCACGCTTGGTGGTGCCGGAGCGTATTTCTCAAATGGGGAGCACTTGTGGTTCTCCAACCGCACCTTCGATGTGGAAGTCCGCTCCACGGTGTGCGCCGGCGACTCCTCGCTCGCTGCCTTCCTTTCCATTTGGTTTGCCGAGCGCGACCGCGTGGAGGACGCGCTGCGCCGTTCGATGGCGACGGGCGCCAATGTGGTCGAGTGTGCCGGACTGGGCGACTTCGCCCATGTTGAGGAGTACGAGAAGAATATCGAGGTCCGTCAGGTCAAGTAGCGGGACGCTAGTTTCGACCCTTGGTGGCTATCGGGCCCGGCCATGCTCATTGTCCAGTGGAACCGCGTTTTGGCCTCGTCGAATCGTTCGGCGGGGCCTTATTATCCCCGTTCGTTCCCCTCTGGGGGCAACAGGCGCATAATGGATGAAGCGCCCAACGTGGTGGGGTTGCCGATCCCGTCACGGGGCCTCGCGTCCGTGCGTCGGCCGTCGCCCTTGAGTAGGCGCGCGGCACCGCATGAGATCGAACGCCCCGAAGGCGCACGACATGCAACCGCTGCGCACGAGAAAGGACCAGTTCATGCAGTTCTCAAGCCGTCTCGACCGCTTTGGCGCCGAGGTGTTTTCCTCCCTCAACGCCCGCCGCGTCGCCCTCGAGGAACGGGGCCGTACGATCTACAACCTTTCTGTGGGTACGCCTGATTTCGCCCCGTACCCGCATGTCGTGGAGGCGTTGACCGAGGCCGCTCAAGATCCGCAGATGTGGAAGTACTCCCTGCGCGACGTGCCTGAGCTCAAGCAGGCGGTGTGCGACTACTATGCCCGTCGTTTTGGCGTCGAGGGCATCACGCCCGACATGGTAGCCTCGTGCAATGGCACGCAGGAGGGCGTGGGGCATTTGGGCCTCGCCTTGCTCGACCCGGGCGATACCATTCTCGTACCCGATCCGTGCTATCCCGTCTTCGAGGCGGGCGCTAAGATCGCCGACGCCGAGCTCGCCTATTACCCGCTCGATGCCGAGCATGATTTCCTGCCGTACGTGGCGGGCATCGACCCCGCGGTGGCGGACCGCGCCAAGTACATGATCGTCTCCCTTCCGGCAAACCCCGTGGGGTCTGTGGGCAACGATGCCCTCTACGACGAGATCATCGCGTTCGCGCGCGAGCACGACCTGCTCATCGTCCACGACAACGCCTACTCCGACATCGTCTTCGACGGCCCGCGCGGCGGCACGTTCCTCGCGCATCCCGGCGCGCTCGAGGTTGGCGTGGAGTTCTTCTCGCTTTCCAAATCGTTCAACGTCACGGGCGCGCGCATCGGCTTTTTGGTGGGTCGCCCCGATGTGGTCGCCGCCTTTGCCAAATTGCGTAGCCAGATCGACTTCGGCATGTTCCTGCCCATCCAGAAAGCCGCCATCGCCGCGCTCACCGGACCACTTGAGGAAGTTGAGGAACAGCGCCTCACGTATCAGGAACGTCGCGACGCCCTGTGCGATGGCCTCGAGCGCCTGGGTTGGGAGCGCCCCAACGCGCATGGCTCCATGTTCGTATGGGTCAAGTTGCCCGGTGGCCGTACCGATTCGATGGCATTTTGCGAGGAGCTCATGGAGAAGGCCGGGGTTATCGTGACGCCCGGTGCAAGCTTTGGGCCCCACGGCGAGGGGTATGTCCGTATGGCGCTCGTTCTGCCGCCTGAGGGCCTCGAGCGCGCCGTTTCCGCCATCGAGGAGGCGGGTATTTTAGGGTAGGTCCCAGCGGGGGCATGTCTTATAATCGGTTTTGCAAGTTTTCACAAGTGCAAATTCGGCGAACGTGTCGAGTGGTACCGTGAAGTGTCGCAAATAACGTAATTGGTAATTGCTCGCATGGGTCGAGCATTGGAAAGGAAGTATTCACATGGTTAACGATCGTAAAGTCGCCGTGATTGGCTGCGGGTTCGTCGGCTCGTCCTCGGCATTCGCCCTTATGCAAAGCGGCCTCTTCACCGAGATGGTCCTCATCGACGTCGACCGCAACCGCGCTGAGGGCGAGGCTCTCGACATCGCCCACGGCGTCTCCTTCGGCAGCCCCATGAAGATCTACGCCGGCGACTACTCCGACGTCTCAGACGCCGCCGTCATCGTCGTTACCGCCGGTGCCGCCCAGAAGCCCGGCGAGACCCGCCTCGACCTCGTTAACAAGAACGTCGCCATCTTCGGCAGCATCATCCCCCAGATCCGCGAGAGCGGCTTCAACGGCATCCTGCTGATCGTCTCCAACCCGGTCGACGTTCTCACGTACGCCGCCATCAAGATGAGCGGCCTGCCCGAGCGCCAGGTCATCGGCTCGGGCACCGTACTCGACACCGCCCGCCTCAAGTACATGTTGGGGGAGCACTTGAGCGTCGATCCGCGCGACGTTCATGCCTACATCGTGGGTGAGCACGGCGATTCCGAGGTCGCCGCTTGGTCCAGCGCCACGGTCGCCGGCGTGCCGCTGAATGATTACTGTGAGCTGCACGGTCATTTTGACCATAAGGCCGCGGAGGCTCGTATCGCCGATGATGTGAAGAACAGCGCCTACGAGATCATCGAGAAGAAGCGCGCCACCTATTACGGCATCGCCATGAGCGTGCGTCGCATTTGCACCGCCATCATGCGCGATGAGGACACGGTCCTGCCGGTATCCAGCCTCATGGTGGGAGAGTACGGACTCAACGACCTGTGCATCTCCGTGCCGACCGTCATCGGCCGCAACGGCGTGGTGACGCGCGTTCCCGTCGCCCTGTCCGATGATGAGAACGCCGAGTTCCAGAAGTCCGCCGCCGCCCTCAAGGCCATCATCGACGACGCCGGTCTCAACGACTAACGTACTTGTGGGGACGGGTGCATAGTGTGTGCGTCCCTCGTCGAGAGCATGTCCAGGCCCCCGGTTCCCTAGCGGGAGCCGGGGGTTTCTTTCGCCCGCGCCTCGTCGCCGTGGGCTTTTGGGTGCACGCACGGGCTAGAATGGTCCAAACGGATGGTCGATGGGAGGCGGACGCTCCATGGAAGAAAAGGGAAAGCTGTCGCTCAAGGCAAAACCCGCCGGGAATTTCCTGGATTACGTGCGTACGGCCATGGATACGTTCGAAGAGCGTCCCCTGTGTACGGTCGACAGCCTGGTGTTCTCCTGGCTCTCCTACACGCACGTGGGGCCTGAGCTCACGCGCGCGTGCACGGTGCGCGGGGTCGCCCTGCATGAGCTCCTCCGAGCTGAGGATTTCGACGATATGTTCGGAACGAGCTGGGATGTACAGGGCAGCCGGGACCTCCTATTCGCCGTATGCGCGAGCCCGCGGTTTCGGTCGTGCCGCCTGTCCATCTTGCGGTTCAGGACGGACAACGTGAGCGAGGAGCAATTCGCCGCCATGACGTTTCGGCTTCCCGACGGTTCGTCCTATATCGCGTTTCGCGGGACTGATTCCACCGTTGTGGGCTGGAAGGAAGACTTCAACATGACCTTCCTGAGTCCCGTTCCCGCCCAGGAGGAGGCTGCCGCATATGTAGACGATGTTGCCGAGCTGACGTCCGGCACGTTGTACGTGGGTGGTCATTCCAAAGGCGGAAACCTCGCGGTGTACGCCGCCGCCATGTGCGTGCCCGTGCACCGGGAGCGCATCCGGCGCGTATTCTCTCACGATGGTCCGGGATTCCATCGCGAGTTCTGCGCCGCGGAGCCCTATCGTCGCATTATGCCCATCATGGAGAAGACGGTGCCCAAGTCGACCATGATTGGCGCCGTGCTTTCCGAGGCGCCGGATTTCACACCGACTATCGTCGAGAGTGACGGCATGTCGATGCTCCAGCACAATCCCTTCCTCTGGGCCGTGGACGTCGATGCCGCCGAATTCGTGCGGGCAGATGGCTATACCGCATCATCACGGCTCTTCGATGCAACCCTCGACGCATGGATGGACAAGTACACGCTCGCCGAGCGCGGTAGGTTCGTCGATGCGCTCTTCGACGTCATCGGCGTGACGGGTGCCACGCATTTTTCGGATATCATGGCGGATCGCAAGACGAATGTGCCGCTCATGCTCAATGCCGTCGAAACGCTCGATGAGGACCTGCAGCAGTTCGTTAAAGACGTGGTCATATCGTTCGTGAAAACGGCGACGGTCGAGCGTGCCGCGGGGGCGGCGAGCGGCATCATCGACTCCCTCAAGAGCGCGCATCCAGCCTTTGGGGCAATTGCGCAGCGTGTTGGCGATGGGGAGATGAACGTCCGGTCGTGACGGGGCGATCGCTCCTTCGGCAACGCCTCCGATGATAATGACTTTCATGCTCGGTTCCTTTCGTTGGGGCCCCGGTGGTTGTCGGACAATCTGGTGTGTACAGGTGGACCGGATGTAGGCATCGCGGGTTGCGGGAGACGTGGGGCTTTTGGACGATGCGACACCTCTGGCGGTAAGAATGTCGAAAATCCTCCGGTTTTCAGACTCTGTTATCAACATTCTTACCCTCGATTGGCAAGTAAGCATGCCGACGGTGCCTCGTGGTTGCGCTAGCCTTTCGCTTGCATCGGGGTGTGCGCCCCGGGTGTCCTATCGGTATCTACCATACGCAAACGCCGTCTCCTTGTCTGTGACTTCGTCACCAAGGCGCTGCAAACAGCCGCGGGTATAATGGCGAAGTTCGGATGATACAGAAGGGACCGCTTCGTGAAGATCAACCACGCCATCCTGCATATCCTCGACTTCGACTCCGCCGTCAATGTGCTGAGCGAGCGTGAGCTCGATTTCGATACCCGTGCCGTGCGCTCATTCGTGAGCTCCCATTTGCGTCGAGCCCGCACGAGCGTCGACAACCGCCGCGCCGCCTTCGCGCAGGACAGCGCGTTTGCCGGCGAACTCAAGGGGTATTTCTTCGGCGATCGTGAGTTCGTCGATCTCTCGCAGCAGATCGCGGAGTTCTTCGCCTCCGAGCTCTCGAAGGCTGACAAGCTCGAGTCCACCGACGTGCTCGTGGCCGATTTCGAGGACGACGACGATGTGCGCTGGTTCGCGGTTCTACTCATGGCGAGCCGCACCGCGTTCATGCACGAGGTGGCGCGTGAGGGAGGCGAGGTTCGCAACGACATCGCCAAGCGCTATGCCATCCTGCCCGGGCCCTCGCAGAAGGTATCCTCTTACGCGCTCGTCCGTGCGAGCTCCATGGAGGCGTTCTACGTGGATAAAAAGCGCAAGATCATGGGCGAGGACACGTTCGTGATTCCCGATGGCCTGCTCCAATGCGAGGGCGGCGTCTCGGGCAAGGAGGTCATCGAGGCGGTGACCCGCATCGTCGAGGAGGTCGCCGAGGAGCATGGGGCGAACACCGCGGTGGCACTCGCGAAGGCGAAGGCCGCCGTCGCCGAGAAGGTCGAGGTGGATGAGGAGATCGCCCCCTGGGATATCGCCGAGGACATTTTCGAGGACGAGCCCGTACTCAAGGAGCGTGTGGAGGAGCGCGTGCGTGAGGAACGCCTACCCGAGCGCGTTGCCGTCGAGCGCGCCGTGGTGGAGCGCGCACCGGTGCGTAATCATAAGATCCGCACCGATACGGGTATCGAGATCAGCTTCCCTGCGGAGATGCTCAAGGACACCGAGTACGTTCAGTTCGTGAACGAGCCCAACGGCCTCATCTCCATCGAGCTGAAGAACATCGGCAGCATCGAGAACAAGAGCTGATCGTCTAAGGCGAAAGGTTGCCAAACGGCCCGGAAGGCGTAACGAACGTACTGCCTTCCGGGCCGTATGCGTGCCCGGTTCTTGCTGAAACGGGACGTTAGATGCGGAGCGGATTACTTTACGAGCATGAGTGCATCACCGACCTTGACGAGCGGGCGTCCGCCAAGCAGTGTGTTGGAGGAGCCCACGAGGTCGATGGACTCGAGCTCATCGGGGTTGCTCACCACGCAGGTGACCACGTCATCGCAGCCCGCGGCCTTGATTGCCTCTTGATCGAAGGACAAGATCGGCTGCCCGGCAACGACGATATCGCCCGCCTCGACATAGCGGATGAAGCCCTTGCCGTCCATGTTGACGGTGTCCAGTCCAATGTGGACGAGGATCTTGGCACCTCCCTCGGTGAGCATGCCGATGGCGTGGTTGGTGACGGTGACCGCGTCAATGCGGCCGTTTGCAGGTGCGTACACGACGTTGCCAACGGGCAGGATGCCGTAGCCCTTACCGAGTAGCCCCCGGGCGATGGCTTCGTCGTCGATCTCCTTTTGGCTCACGAGCATACCCGAGATGGGCGCATACACGGTGTCGCCGCGCGTGGCGAACATCGCCGGCACCGGCGTTTGGGCATCGTCGGTGCTGTGGAACACGCTGGTGATTTTGGAGATAAAGCTCATTGATTGCCTCCTGTGGCGAGCGATGCGCGCCGAGTCCTTCGGCGCTTAAGACGTGTTAATCCTAGCCGATTTCGGGCTCTCGAGCGGGGACGCGGCAAGCGGAGCGGCCAACGGTCGCGTCATCGCCATATCATGGCGCAGGCCGGCGATTATGAAGCGGCGAGATCGCGGTGGGCCGGCAGGCCATGCAGCCCCGTAGCCTCGGTACATCCGGCGACGATAGCCGCCTCGAGCGTCCTGGTCGCCATGAGTCCGAGAAGGTCGATGGGGATTGCGGCGCTCGTCTCCTCATCGAGCTCGCCGCTCGCGAGGATGTAGATCGTGTCGCCGTCATTGCTGGTGTGGGTGGGGCGGATGGTATGCGCATAGGCGTCCGCCGCCATTTGGGCAACCTTGGTGGCATGTGCCTTGGTGAGGTGTGCGTTCGTCACGATGCAGGAGATGGTGGTGTTCGTGCGGTCGAGCGGCATGGTCAGCTGCTCCGCCATGTCGAGCATCGCTTCCTCCATGTCGACGATCTCGGCTCCGTCGGTGCTGGTGCGCATACCCGCGATGGGGGAGAGCGTCGCGGGATCAATCACGTTGCCCACGGCGTTTGCCGCAGAGATGGCTCCCATCTGAAGAGCGCCCAGCTGGAAGGCGCGTGCGCCAAGACCCGATTTCATGCAGCGGTCGGGTCCGCCGAGTTTGCCTACGGTGGCTCCGGTGCCCGCTCCGACGCATCCTTCGGCAAGGGGGAGCGATGAGGGTGTGACGAGCGCCTCGCGCACCGCCATGGCGCCGTCGAAGCTCGTGGGGCGCGCATGAGGGTTGGCGAAGGCGAGGTCGAACAGGCAGCTGGAGCACACGATGGGAACACGGCCTACGCCCACATCGAGCCCGATCCCGTGCTTCTCGAGCTCGGTGGCGGCTCCGGAAGCGGCCTCGAGTCCAAATGCCGATCCGCCGCTCAGTATAACGGCGTGCACCTTGTCGACGGTGTTTTCCGGCCTAAGTAGGTCTGTTTCGCGTGACGCCGGTGCCGCGCCGCGCACGTCCACACCACCCGTCGCCCCTTCGGGCGCGATGATCGCGGTGCACCCGGTGCCTCCAGCTCGGTCCGTGTAATGCCCGAACTTGAACCCCGGGATGGACGTGATGGGAATGGGGGTGAGGCTCATATCAAATCCGTTCTTCTGGAAATATGATGTAAGCGAGGCGGGGGTGGGGGCGGCGGAGGGGCATATAAGGCCCGAGACGAGTTCCGCATGAGCCGAAGAGCCCAGTGGGCTCTTCGCGCGAGCCAGAACTGTCCGAGTATCGGGCCTTATATGCCCATCCGCCGCCCGCAATTATCCTCGCAGCCTACGAATGACCTTCGCGATGGGGAGACCGACCACGTTGTAGAAGTCACCGTCGATCTTCTCGACGAGCATGCGGCCATGTTGGCCTTGGATGCCATAGGCGCCCGCCTTGTCCATCGGCTCACCGGTTTCGACGTAAGCGTCGATTTCGGCGTCGGTCAGCTCGTAGAAAGTGACGTCCGTGATGTCGACGAAGGAATTGACGGAATCTCCCCGCGCGATGCAGACGCCCGTGGCGACCTGGTGGGTCTTGCCTGACAGGCTATGCAGCATACGGCGCGCATCGGCCTTGCCAGCGGGCTTTCCAAGGAGCTCGCCGTCCAAAGCGACGATGGTGTCGGCGGCGATCACAGGCTCGTCGAGTTCGGCGTGCTGCCGCGCAACGGCCTGCGCTTTGGCGCGAGCCAGGCGCTCAACGAGCTCAAACGGCCCCTCACCGGGGAGGACGGACTCGTCGATGTCGGCGGGGATCACGCGGATCTCGAAGCCCGCCTCGCCCATGAGCTCGATGCGTCGAGGAGATTGGGATGCGAGGATCACAGCTGGATGCCGTCCTTAACCTTGTCGACGGCGACCTTGCCGGCGATGTCGTTCAAAATGGCGAGTGCGAAGGGAAGCGCCTGCCCCATGCCGGAGGCGGTGATGATGTTGCCATCGACGATCACGGTACGCTCTCCAGCATGGCAGCCCTCGGGGAAGTTGCTGTCAAAACCTGGGAAGCACGTGGCGCGATGCCCCTCCAAAACGCCCAGTTCGGCCAAGATGAATGGGGCGGCGCAAATGGCGGCGACGTGTTTGGTGGCGGCGAACTCGCGCACGAGCTCGCAGACGCGCTCATTGGCGCGCAGGTTCGTGGCTCCGGGGAGTCCTCCGGGGAGCACGATGTAGTCGTAGTCCGAGAAGTCGATCTCGTCGAGCATGGCGTCGCAGGTCACGGGAATCTGCTGGGAGGTGACCACATCGCGCGAGTCCATGATTGAAACGAGCGCGGTGCGAACGCCACCCCTTCTCAACACGTCGACGACGGTTAGGCATTCGATGGTCTCGAAACCATCTGCGGCGAGTACGGCAACTCCGGCCATGGCAGGTCCTCTCGATTGGGTGCAGCGATGCCGGACTTATACCCGATTCGCCCGCGCCCATATCAATGACGCACATGGTGCAATTGGGGACGTGTCTATGCGCGGGTGAGCCTTACGACGGTCTCGCAATGGAAGGTCTGCGGGAACAGGTCGACAGGTGTTGCCCAGACCGGGCGGAAGGTGCCCTCCTCGACAAAGCGGCGCAAGTCCCTGGCGAGGGTGGCGGGGTCGCATGACACGTAAGCGACGTCGCGGGCGCTCGTGGATGCGATGAGGTCGATCGCCTCGGGCGCAAGGCCGGCTCGCGGCGGGTCGACAACGAGTACGTCGGCGTCCTCGTCGGGGAACTCGCGCACGGCGTCGCCGCCGATCACATCGACGTTGGTGAGGTTGGCGATGTCGAGGTTGCGGCGCAGGTCGCGCACGGCGGGTCCATAAGACTCGACGGCGCTCACGAAATCGCAGCGGCGGGCGAGCGGCAGGGTGAAGGTGCCGGCGCCGCAGTACAGGTCGATACCGAGCTCGTTGGGCTGTGGGTCCAGCGCCTCCATGACCAGGTCGATGAGGATCTCGGCCGCCTTGGTGTTTACCTGGAAGAACGAGGGCGCGGACAGGCGCATGTTCTCCTCGCCGATCTTCTCGGTCCAGGAACCTTCGCCGGCGAGAGCCTCGACGCCGGCCACGCGGCGGGCGCGCTTTTCTCCCTTGGACATGACGCGTACCACACTTGTGGCGCGCACGGCATCACCCAACACGCGTGAGACCTGGGCGCGCGGGAACGCTCCGGTGGGGGTCCACAGGGCGACTTCTAGCGCGCCGGTGCGACGGCTTGAGCGGATGCCGACGCGTTCAAGTTCGAGGTCACGAGAATTGCCGAGGAAGCCGAGGGCTCCCGTGACGGCTTTGATCGCCTTGGCGTGTTTCTTGCTGAAGAGGGGGCAGGTGTCAACTTTGATGATCTGGTTCGGATCACGTCCATGAAGGCCAAGGCGGAACTTACCGTTTTCGCGGATGGGGGCGAGCTCGATCTTATTGCGGTATCCCCAGGGCTCTTTGGCATGGCGAATGGGGCGCATGAGAGCGGAGACCTCATCTGCAGAGAATTTACCGATGCGCATGAGGGCACTGCGGAGGTTTTCCTCCTTGGCTTCGAGTTGTGCGTCATATGCCAGGCCGCCCCACGGGCACCCCCCGCAGATGCCGGCAAAGGGACAGGGAGAGTGCTCGCGCATAGGGGAGGGCTCGATGACTTCTTCGACGGTGGCGCGGGAGAACGAAGAACCGTTCTCCGTGATGCGGGCTTCAACCGTATCCCCGATGAGGCCACCAGACACGAAGACCGCCTTCCCCTCATCCGTGTGGGCGAGTCCGTTCGGTCCGTAGGTCATGGTTTCGATGCTGAGCCTCATAGCGCCTCCTGTGGAGCGTTTTCGAATGAGCCAAGTATTGCAGTTCGGGGGGCATATCCGCGCCATGGCGCACAAAATTGGCCGCATATACGCGGCCTGTACACAATCCTCCACCAACAACTTTTCTAAGTCAAGACTGGTATCGCAATCGACATGCCGTATGATGAAGGTGTTCCGCCCCCCGCGGAGCAACTGGGTGAACCGTCGCGTTTATTTAGGGAGCCCACACAGTCGGCATAGTACAGGTATCCTTCGTTGTTAAGGAAGCTGGAACCGCACGATGAGGGCACCCACCTTGCAGAGGTGGGTTCATTTTCGTGAAGTGGGGGGCGGTCTTTTTGTGTCGCTACGTGAGGGAGCCTATGTGAGGGAACGTGGGTTTGAAACAACAGAGGTTCTTTCAAACCCACGTTCCCTCACATTTTTAGGCCTGGTAATGTGATTTATCATGGGTTTGAAACGATCACCCTGATTTCAAATCGACGTTTCCTCACAATATCCCGGCCATCTTATCGACCTCTTCGGCCACCGCGCTTGCGGCACCACGTTCGGGTTGCCGATGCTGTAGAAAATAAACTCAGTTTTTGCGTTGACATCGCGCGTGCGGTTGCTAAAATGTTCACTTGTCCTGGGGACGTAGCTCAGCTGGGAGAGCGCCTCGGTCGCATCGAGGAGGTCGAGGGTTCGATCCCCTTCGTCTCCACCACAGGATTTGATTAGGCTCCGGCAACGGAGCCTTTTTCATATGTAGAGGACCTGCTTGCGGCGGGTGTTCGGGGCGCCCGATCCGCTTTGGGTGCCCAGGTTCGCCCGTTCCGCCTCAAGCGCTCGCTGGCGCCTGTGTCTGCGGTCCGCATTTTCGGCGTCGATGCCCGACTTCCGCGGCGCGAGCCGCTTGTCTTGAAGGACGTACGCTATGATCGCCTTGCTCGATCCGTCATCTCTTATCCATTGCGAGCTGTGCCCCCGCCGGTGCCGCGCCAACCGTGCCGCGGGTGAGCGCGGCGTGTGTGGGGCCGGAGGTGCGCTCAAGATTGCCCGTGCTGCCCTGCATTTTTGGGAGGAGCCTCCCATTTCGGGAGAGGCGGGGTCCGGTACGATCTTCTTCTCCGCATGCCCACTCAAGTGCGTCTATTGCCAGAACCACGAGATCTCGACGGGGGGATTCGGCATCGAAGTCGAACCGGAGCGTCTTGTCGAGATCATGCTCGAGCTCCAGGCCCAGGGTGCGCATAACATCAACCTGGTGACGGCGACCCATTTCGCGCATCTGCTGCCCGATGCAATCGCCGAGGCCCGCTCCCAAGGCCTCTCCATTCCCATCGTGTACAACACAAGTGGATATGAGCGCGAGGAAGCGGTTGCGGAGTTGGGCGATCTCGTTGACATCTGGCTCGTTGACTACAAGTATGCTGATGCCTCTTTAGGGCGTGCGCTCTCGCATGTGCCCGATTACCCAGAGGTCGCATCGAGAGCCCTCAAGCGCATGTGCGCCGAGGTCGCACGGCGCGGGGGAAAGCTCATTCGTGAGGATGGCATCATGGAGCGCGGCGTCATCGTCCGCCATCTCGTGCTTCCCGGCAGTGCGGCCGACTCGTGCGCGGTCCTCGATCGGGTCTGGGAAATCGCCGGGGATGTACCCATCTCGGTGATGAACCAGTACACCCCGAATGAGCGGATGCGCGCCTCCGAGGGGGATCTGGCTCGCGCGGTGAGCGCGTCGGAGTACGAGCTCGTGCTCGATCACGCCGACGAACTTGGCTTTAGCACCATGTTCTGGCAAGAGGGCGGTGCCGTGGACGAGAGTTTTACCCCGGCGTTCGATACCACCGGCGTGCTTCGCGCCGCCGACGCCGTCGATGCCGCCGATTCAGCTTGCCGCGGATAACGCGGCGCTGGGGTTTCGCGCTCGTTTCGCGGGCATCGCCACGCCCGCTCCTCGAAATAATCTCCCACGCTGAACGGGTATACTGCTTGCCATCTGCTTGCATGTGCGTTTTGGAAGGGGCCCTCATATGGCCGATTCACATATGACGACGCTAACCGATGGTGAGCGCGAGGAGCTTGAGGCCCTGCGTGCCGAGAAGGCCCGTCGCGAGGAGGAAGAGCGCGCCCGAGCCGAGCGCGAGGAGCTCGATGCTCTGCGTGCCGAGCAGGCGAAGGTGGACGCCCAAATCCTTGCCGAGCGCGCCGCCACGCGGGAACATCGCGTCGCGCAGGATCCTCTCGAATCCGCGTCTTCGCGCCGCGCCTCTTCAGGCGCATCTCCCGCCCCCGCGGACCACAACCCCCCGCAGGACAAGACGTTCGGTCAGCGCATGGTCACCTCGAGCGCCGTCGACGGCGACGGTATCCCCACCATGCCCGTTGCGCAAAAGATCATCATCGCCGCCGCCCTTATCGCGCTCGTGGCGTTCATCATCTACACGGTTACGCGTTAGACCGCCCGCGCTGCCCTTCTCTCGCGTTCACGTTCGTCGATGGCGCTTCAAATCGACGAGGTCCTCAATCGCAGACACGTTAGGAGCCGTCTCATGGCTTTGACTGATATCACCCGTTCCACCGATGTGTCAATGAACACCGATTTATACGAGCTCACCATGGCCCAGGGGCTTTGGGAGAACGGCAAGCTTGGTGAGCAGGGTTGCTTTACCGCGTTCTTTCGCGAGGCGCCGTTTGGGAGCGTGTACGCCGTCATGTGCGGCACCGCTGAGTTGGGGGAGTTCGTCGAGAACTTCCGGTTCACGGATGAGGACATCGCGTATCTGGCCGAGCTTGAGGCTCCGGGTGGCGGTGCCCTGTTCAAACCCGGCTTTCTCGAGTTCCTGCGCGGCTTTTGTCCGCAGGTGGATATCGACGCCATCCCCGAGGGCGAGCTCGTGTTCGCGCGCGAGCCCATGGTGCGCGTGAGCGGCCCCATGCTCGATTGCCAGCTGCTTGAGACCGCCCTGCTTAACATCATCGGGTTTCAGACCCTCGTGGCGACCAAGACCGCCCGTGTGGTCCAGGCGGCTCAGGGCAGGCCCGTCGCGGAGTTCGGCCTGCGCCGCGCCCAAGGCCCGGACGGCGGAGTGGCGGTCGCACGTGCGAGTTATGTGGCGGGGTGCGCTTCGACTTCCAACGTGCTCGCGGGTCGTCGCTATGGTATTCCCGTCTCCGGTACGCACGCTCATAGCTGGGTCCTGAGTTTCCCAACCGAGTTGGAGGCGTTCCGCGCGTTCGCCAAGAGCTCGCCCAAGAACTGCACTCTGCTCGTGGACACCTACGACGTGCGCGAGGGCGTGGAAAACGCCATCACCGTCGCCCGCGAGATGGAGGCGGAAGGTGAGCGCTTGTCCGGCATCCGCATCGATTCGGGCGATCTCGCCAAGCTTTCCGCCTACGCGCGGCGCCGCTTTGACGAGGAGGGGCTTTCCTACGTGAAGATCGTCGTGTCGAACGACCTCGACGAGCACACCATCACCTCGCTGTTCAATCAGGGCGCGCCGGTCGATGCTTTTGGCGTGGGCACCAAGCTCGCGACATGCTACGACCAGCCCGCTTTGGGCTGCGTGTACAAGCTCTCCGCCCGTCGCGGCGGCGCCAACGAGCCCTGGACGCCTGTCATGAAGTTTTCCGAGCAGCCGTTCAAACGCACGATTCCTGGCGTGCAACAGGTTCGCCGTTATATGGATACCGCGGGTGCGCCGGTGTGCGATATGATCTACGACCCCGATCATCTCATGGGGGAGGGCGAGCGCCGCGGCCACACGTTGGTGGCGGTGAATGACGCGGCCTTGGTGACGGACGTTTCCGAGTTCTCCTATCGCGAGCTCCTCGTACCGCAGGTCCGCAATGGCGCGGCGGCGTCGCCGCGCGAGGACATCGAGGTTGCGCGGGCTCGTTGCGCGAGCGCCTTGGAGTCACTTGACGATGTCTACAAGCGTTTCCTGTATCCACAGTCGTATGTGGTGGGCATGGAGGCGGGCCTCGCCGCCGTGCGCGACGAGCTCGTTCGCGAGCGTATGGCTGCCACGTCCTCCGTTCTTCCCTGGAAGGCAAAGTGATGACTGCACGTAAGACCATGGTCGTGAAGATCGGATCCTCGACACTGGTCGAGGACGGTGAGCTGCGGCGCGATTTCATCTCCGCCCTCGCCTCCCAAGCGCGCGACCTGCGCGAGGCCGGGTGGAATCTCGTCGTAGTGAGCTCCGGCGCCATCGCGTGCGGCGCGCCTTTGCTCGGATTTGAGCGCAGGCCCGTGGACATGCCGAGCCTGCAGGCGTGCGCCTCGGTGGGGCAGTGCGTACTCTCCGCCGCCTACGATGAGGAGTTTCGGGCGGTGGGTCTTCTCACCTCACTCGTCTTGCTCACGCGTGGTGACACGGCACGCCGTACCTCGTATCTGCATGCTCGCGATGCTCTCACGCGCCTCGTCGATTTGGGCGTGGTGCCCATCGTGAACGAGAACGACACCACCGCCGTCGACGAGATCAAGTTCGGTGACAACGACACCCTCGCGGCACTTGTGAGCTGCTTGGTCTCTGCCGACCTGTGCGTGACCCTCTCCGATATCGACGGCCTCTACACCGCCAACCCCTCTCTCGACCCCACTGCGAAGTTTATCCCCCGGGTGGATAAGATTGACGCCGCGATCATCGGCTCTGCGGGAGATTCGACCACCACGGTGGGCACGGGCGGCATGATCACCAAGATCCGCAGCTGCCGTATCCTCATGACGGCGGGCATCGAGAGCGTCATCTGCTCAGGCGCCGAGGAGCGGCCGCTCGTGCGGCTCG
>OGZM01000604.1_pt1 | contig 42674 bp, 26 predicted proteins | sample 1576821 | NCBI WGS metagenome assembly OGZM01 (sample SAMEA3541491, study PRJEB24748) | human gut metagenome | biome: human gut; feature: human-associated habitat; material: faeces | place: China | collected 2012
ATGATTATGCCAACGAATATAGTATCAACGAAGTTGCCGAACGTTCCTATATTCCTGCATTGAGTGCGCTCATTGACATGGCAAAGAATTCCGGAGGTGCATTTAAGGTAGCTTTATCCATTTCAGGTGTGGCTTTGGAACAGTTGGAAATCCATGCACCGGCTGTCATCGATCTGCTACATCAGTTGAATGACACAGGATGTTGTGAATTCCTTGCCGAGCCTTATTCCCATGGGCTTTCTTCTTTGGCAAACGAAGACTGTTTTAAGGAAGAAGTAAAGCGTCAGTGCGCTAAGATGAAGCAAATGTTCGGTAAGTCACCGAAGGTATTCCGTAACTCCAGCTTGATTTATTCTGATGAAATAGGAGGACTGGTAGCAAGTATGGGCTTTAAAGGTATGTTGACTGAAGGTGCTAAACATATTTTGGGCTGGAAGAGCCCGCACTATGTATATCATTGCAGTCATAACCCCAACTTGAAATTGTTGCTGCGTGATTTTAAACTTTCAGATGACATAAGTTTGCGTTTTTCTAATTCGGAATGGAGTGAGTATCCGTTGTTTGCAGATAAATATATTGGCTGGATTGATGCTTTGCCACAGGAAGAACAGGTTATCAATATCTTTATGGAACTGAGTGCTTTGGGTATGTCCCAGCCACTTTCATCCAATATCTTGGAATTCCTGAAAGCGTTGCCTGCTTGTGCAAAAGATAAAGGTATTACATTCTCTACACCAACAGAGATTATCAGTAAACTGAAATCGGTATCCCAACTGGATGTGCCATATCCTATGTCTTGGGTCGATGAGGAAAGAGATACCAGTTGCTGGTTGGGTAACAGTATGCAACGCGAGGCTTTCAATAAACTATATAGCATTGCTGAACGTATCCATTTGTCTGATGACCGTCGTATCAAGCAGGATTGGGATTATTTGCAGGCAAGTAATAACTTCCGCTTTATGACTACGAAAAATAGTGGTGTGGGCTTGAATAGGGGTATTTATGAATCTCCGTATGATGCTTTCACCAACTATATGAATGTTTTGGGTGATTTCATCAAACGGGTAGAATCGCTTTATCCAATGGATATAGACAATGAGGAACTGAATGCCTTGTTGACAACTATTAAGAATCAAGGTGATGAAATAGATGAATTGCATAAAGAATTGGAGCAATTACAGACTAAATTGGAAAAAGGGAAAGCTGCTCCGGCAAAGGCTGTCAAAGCAACAACTGCTAAAGCTAAAGCCCCGGTAGCAAAGAAACCCGCTGCAAAGAAAGTGACTAAGAAAGAAGTTACTAAGTAGTTGCTACTTTAGAGTATATCAATAAAAAAGCCTTCCATTCATTTGAACGGAAGGCTTTTTTATTGATATACTTCTTAGGAAAAGTTTATTTATTAAATGTGGTATAAGTTACTTCTAGCTGTAGTGGGTTCTTAAGCTTGTCGCCTTCTTTAGCCGGACCACCTTTCAATTTAGCATATCCTGGTCTCAAGTCATTCTGGATGCCAGTCATTGTTTTAGTGTTGTTACTTGTATCGTAACTGATTGTAACAGGAATCAAGTATACTGTCTTCCAGTCTTCTTCCCATTGTTTATCCTTCTCATCAGTCCAGGCACTGCCAGCTTCTTCTTTTGCTTTTTTCTTTGCAGCATCCTTTCCTTTGATGCAGGTTGTAACCAAACGGGCAATATTATTAAATGTATATTGGTTAGTTGTTACATTATTATGTGCCACTGTAAAGGAAGTGACATTGTCCGGTAACTTGTTTTCTTCAAAGAAACTCTTGAAATCTACTTTACGTAACAATAAAACCTCACTTGGAGCACTCATACTGAATTCATAATCACTTTTTTCATTGTAATTAGTGAAAGTCAGTTTTACGGCATTAAGCGTATCATTAGATAACTTTTCATAGATTTCGTCATATGGCAAAATTGCTTCTGTGAAAATTCCGGCAGGAGATTTGATGTATGTCCAATCTTCTATCTTGGCAAGTTCTGCTATTTTATCAGAATTGAGGAATTGATTAGCTTGAATAACTTCTTTTGTAGAAGCAAATTCAGTTTGCCATCTGTAAGCAGTAGAGTCCTGACCTTCGAAACCTTCCTGTTTACGTTTATAAGGTACTTTGGTAGTATCATTCAATACATAGTACTGATATTTCATTTGTAAGTCTACACGGTCTACGTAAAGTACTGTTCCGTCTCCATAATCACTCTTTATATATACACCTTTAAATACATTTTCGATGAAAGCATCGGAGTTCTTGAAATCTTCAGGATTATCTTGGCAACGTTTAATCCATTCGTTTCCGTATTTGTCCTTGTCGAGTGTGAAAATAACACTTGGATAGTATGTTTTGTTACCATTACTATCGGTTTCGTTCCTTTCTTCATCCGTTACGCTTGTATCATAAGCTGTATAGGCTCTGCGACCCAATAATGACTTTGTAGGATTCAGCCAGTCATAATAATCTGTCGGTTTGATATTGGTATAACGGTTACGCTCTAATCTTTTGTCCAATTCATATGCACTCATACGGCAGGCATTCAGAGAGTCACCGAACCATGTAGAGTAGAAAACAACTAAACGTACGCCTGCTACTGTATCATCAGTCAAAATACCGGTTTTCTTATCAAAATCATACTTCTCAGGAAAACTGAAGTCATCTATACAGTTCAATTCCGTCAGGAAGCTGGCTTCGTAATACCCGAATTGAGGATCTGTAAAACGGCCTACATATCCGGTACTGGTTTTTGCAAATACAGAATCAGCAACCACAGAACGTGTAGTCACATCGAATGTTGTCGTATGTGCGCTAATACCGTCAGATCCGGGTAACATTCCTATTCCTAACGTTCCGGTATTATCATCGCAACCAAAGAAAGTAAGGGTTGCTGCTAAAAGCAATGCTCCTAAGTACTTAACTTTCATAGTTTTCTTTGTTATCTTGTTTATTTTTGTTCTGTTTCCCACACTTTATCGTAGAACTCATTACAAGCCTCGGCAAATGTTTCGGGAGTTTGATATTCTAAAATCGGTTTTCCTGCCTGGCGGGCATATTCCATAACCTCTTCGTTAACATTTTCACTTTGCTGAATTACTCCATCCGAATAGTCGATAGCCAGTTTACACAGCGTAGCATAATCTACGGGAGCTTTCAGATGAGCCATATCTTTTTTTGTAACGCCTTTCAATACCAATCTGTTTACAAAATCAGCATTGAATGATTCTTTGAAGTCATCCTCAAAAACAGAGAATACTACTTTAGCGTCACGGAATGAAGGCTCGTCCTTATATGCTTTCTTGATATACAAAGGAGCTAAGGCAGTCATCCAGCCATGACAATGGATGATATCCGGGCACCAGCGTAACTTCTTTACCGTCTCCAATACACCGCGTGCATAGAATATAGCGCGGCTGTCATTGTCTCCATATTCCACGCCATTCTCATCAGCAGCCTGCAAGCGATTCTGGAAATAATCATCGTTGTCGATGAAATATACCTGCATGCGGGCAGATTGAATGGAAGCAACTTTAATAATAAGGGGGTGGTCGGTATCGTCAATAATCAGATTCATACCGGAGAGGCGTATCACTTCGTGCAATTGGTTTCTGCGCTCATTGATATTCCCCCATTTAGGCATGAATGTTCTAATTTCTCTGCCTTTTTCCTGGATTGCTTGAGGTAGGTTTCTGCCTACAAGGGACATTTCGGATTCTGGTACGTAAGGAGTAATCTCTTGGGTAATAAATAAAACCTTATTCGCCTTTGTCATAATAACAATGTTCTCAATTATTCTGCAAAGATATAAAAAAAATCGGGCACTTGAGCAAATAAGGCGACTCTATAATTCCTTATGAATTGTTAACTGCTTGTTAATCAGTGATGCTTTGTCTCAAAGAGGAGTGCTGCTCAAGTAGAACTTTTGCATTAATTTGCGATATTTCTTCTTTATATGCTAAATAATAGTTTATTTTGCACCGCTTTTGCGAACAACTAAGTTATTATATAACCTATAAAAATGGAAATAGTACATACTATCAAGGACTTGCAGGCCGGACTTTCGGCTTTACGGGCCCAAGGTAAAAAGGTAGGATTGGTGCCTACAATGGGTGCCCTGCATGCCGGTCATGCGTCATTGGTGAAACGTTGTGTTGCTGAAAATGATGCTGCGGTAGTGAGTGTTTTTGTAAACCCGACACAGTTTAACGACAAGAACGATTTAGAGAAATATCCCCGTACGCTGGATGCCGATTGTGCTTTGTTGGAAGCTTGCGGTGCTGCGTTTGTGTTCGCTCCTTCGGTTGCGGAGATGTATCCTGAACCTGATACGCGCCAATTTAGTTATGCGCCGTTGGATACGGTGATGGAAGGTGCGTTTCGTCCGGGACACTTCAATGGTGTTTGCCAGATTGTGAGCAAGCTGTTTGATGCAGTGGAGCCGGATCGCGCTTACTTCGGAGAGAAAGATTTCCAGCAGTTGGCTATCATTCGCGAGATGGTCCGCCAGATGAATTATTCGTTGGAAATAGTGGGTTGCCCTATTATACGTGAAGAGGATGGGCTGGCTCTGAGTAGTCGTAACGCACGTTTATCTGCCGAGGAACGCAAAAATGCTTTAAAAATATCGCAAACATTATTTGAAAGTCGTACCTTTGCGGCTTCTCATACAGTTGCTGAGACTCAGAAGTTTGTAGAAGATACCATTGCGGCCGCTCCCGGTTTGCGTCTGGAATACTTTGAACTGGTAGATGGCAACACGTTGCAGAAAATAGCCAATTGGGAAGATACGGCGTATGCTGTAGGTTGCATTACAGTGTTCTGTGGTGAGGTTCGCCTGATTGACAACATTAAGTATAAAGAGTAATAAACCTAAAAAGAGAGATCAGACCTTATGATGATTGAAGTGCTGAAGTCGAAAATCCATTGCGCTCGCGTCACGGAAGCTAACCTCAATTATATGGGAAGCATTACGATTGACGAGGACTTGCTGGATGCAGCTAATATGATTGCCGGTGAAAAAGTGTACATAGCCGACAATAATAATGGCGAACGTTTTGAAACCTATATTATTAAAGGTGAACGTGGTTCGGGCAAAATATGTCTGAATGGTGCGGCAGCCCGTAAGGTGCAGCCGGATGATATCATCATTATTATGTCGTATGCCTTGATGGATTTTGAAGAAGCCAAATCGTTCAAACCGTCGGTGATTTTCCCTGATCCGGCAACGAACAAAGTGGTGAAATAAACGGGAAGAAAAACGGTGAAAAACTTGACTTTAGCTGTTTGATTCCGTATCTTTGTCCATGTAATCCTGATTTAGTTTCGGGAACGAAGATAGTAAGAGGAGTGACGCAAGTTGCCCCTCTTTTTTTGTGCCTGTATGTAGGGTTTATCAGAAGATACTATGTTTGGGTTCATAATATACCATGTAATTGGGCAAAACATACCATGTAATCGCTCGAAACATACCATCTGTTTAGGGCAAATGAATGATGTAATCGGAGTAAACCGATCATCTGTTTGGGAAAAAGAAAAGCGGAAAGACCGAAATCTTCCCGCTTTGTTAATGTTATGTAAACTTGCTCTTGACAAATTCTGCTTACTTGCTCAGTTGCTCATGCATAGCAGCAGCGGCCTTTCGTCCGTCGCCCATAGCAAGAATAACGGTAGCACCACCACGAACAATATCACCACCGGCATAAATGGTCGGAATAGACGACTGCATGTTCTCATTTACTGCAATCGTGCCTTTGCGTCCCATTTCCAGTCCCGGAATAGAGGAAGGTACAATCGGATTAGGAGATACTCCGACGCTGACGATAGCCAGATCTATATCAATAGTTTCCGTTGCTCCCGGGATTGCTACAGGGCTACGGCGTCCGGAAGCATCCGGTTCGCCAAGTTCCATTTTTTGCAGAATGACTTGTTTCACTTTTCCCAGTTCGTCGGCAATGTATTCGATAGGGTTATGTAGTGTGAGGAACTCAACACCTTCTTCTTTTGCATGTTTTACCTCTTCGATACGTGCAGGCATTTCCTCTTCGGAACGACGGTAGATAATCATGGCACGTTCAGCACCCAAGCGGCGTGCGGTACGTACTGAGTCCATAGCTGTGTTTCCACCACCGATAACGGCTACGTTTTTACCGAAAGGTACCGGAGTATCAGAGTCTTCACTTGCTGCATCCATCAGGTTGACACGCGTCAGGTATTCATTGGATGACAGGATATTGATGGAGTTCTCTCCCGGAATATTCATAAAGTTAGGCAATCCGGCACCGGATGCTACGAATACACCTTTGAAACCTTCTTCTTCCAACTGTTCCACACTGATAGTCTTACCTATGATACAGTCTTTAATGAAGTTAACCCCCATCTTGGCAAGATTGTCAATCTCCACATCCACCACTTTGTTCGGTAGGCGGAATTCAGGGATACCATATTTCAATACACCACCTATCTCGTGAAGTGCTTCGAAGACAGTAACATCGTAACCATATTTAGCCATATCTCCGGCAAAAGAAAGTCCGGCAGGTCCGGAGCCAATGACGGCAATCTTAATACCATTCTTTTCTTTGATCTCCGGTACGGAGATTTGCCCGCTTTCACGCTCGTAGTCAGCCGCGAATCGTTCCAGATAGCCGATAGCTACCGGCTTTTCTTTCATTTTCAAGTGGATACATTTTGACTCGCACTGTTTTTCCTGCGGACAAACACGACCGCAAACAGCAGGCAGGGCACTGGTTTCTTTCAGTGTCTTGGCAGCTTCGAGTATTTCTCCACGTTCGATGTTTTTGATGAAACGGGGAATATCAATACCTACGGGACAGCCTTCCATGCAACCCGGATTTGCACAATCGAGGCAACGCTTAGCTTCCGTCAGGGCTTGTTCCTCTGTCAGTCCCTGGTTTACTTCCTCTTTGCGACTATGCGAACGGTATTCCGGATCGAGTTCGTTCATTTCAACACGCGGAATAGCGGTACGTTCTTTGGGTTTCATTGCCTTGCGAAGTTCCAAACGCCATGCGGCATTACGACTTTTTTCGTCTACTTCCTGTGCAGGTTCCGGTATAACTTTGCAAGATTCGCCTTCTTCAAGTTTGTGCATTTCCTCGCGTTCGATGCTCTTGAAAGCACCCATACGCTTCAACATCTCGTCGAAGTCTACCTGATGACCATCAAATTCCGGTCCGTCTACACAAACGAATTTGGTCTTTCCGCCGATGGTGATGCGGCAAGCACCGCACATGCCTGTACCATCCACCATGATCGTATTCAGCGAAACATCGGTCGGTATTTCATATTTCTTAGTCAGCAAACAAACAAATTTCATCATGATGGCGGGGCCGATGGCAAAACACTTGTCCACTTTCTCTCGTTTAATGACTTCTTCCACGCCTTCGGTTACCAATCCTTTGCGTCCGTATGAACCATCATCGGTCATAATGATGACCTCGTCTGCGCTTTCACGCATTTCTTTTTCAAGGATAATCAGCTCTTTGCTACGTCCGGCAAGTACGGCGATCACGCGATTACCGGCAGCTTTCAAAGCCTGTACGATAGGGAGCATGGGAGCTACGCCTACACCACCACCTGCACAAACCACTGTTCCGAAGTTTTCGATATGAGTAGCTTGTCCCAGCGGACCTACCACATCGGTGATGTAATCGCCCTCATTCAGTTCGCAAAGGCGGGTAGAGGAGAGGCCAACTTCCTGTACTACCAAAGTGATAGTACCGCGTACGGTGTCAGCCGCTGCAATTGTCAATGGCATACGTTCGCCTTTTTCGCCTACACGTACAATGACGAAGTGTCCTGCCTTACGTGAACGGGCTATTAAAGGTGCCTCGATCTCTAATTTAAAAACCTTTTCAGAAAAATGTTCTTTGCTAATGATTTTGTTCATTATCTATAAATTTTGTTGGTATAATTACGTAATCACTTTCAGATTGTTACGGTTTGCAAAGATACGGGTTATTTGGTAAAAACAAAGAAAGTTTCTTCTAAAAAGCTGTGTAACTGATGTGGGCGAATGATAATTCGCTCTTACCAGGTCATATAGACGTAATGATATAAACGTCTGTGGTTACCTGTGTAAGAGCGAATTATGATTTACCCGCCAGAATAGCGCAGTTGTTTTTAGTCAATCATTTCAAAACCCGTATACGGCACCAATGCCTTTGGAATACGGATGCCTTCCGGAGTCTGATTATTTTCCAGTAAAGCGGCAACGATGCGTGGCAATGCCAATGCAGATCCGTTCAATGTATGACAAAGCTCTGTTTTCTTTTCTCCACTGCGGTAACGGCATTTCAAGCGATTAGCCTGATAAGTATCGAAGTTGGAAACGGAACTTACTTCCAGCCAGCGCTTTTGTGCCTCGGAATAAACCTCGAAGTCGAAGCAAAGAGCAGCTGTAAAGCTCATATCACCGCCACACAGGCGAAGGATGCGATATGGCAATTCCAGTTTCTGCAACAATCCTTCTACATGGTCCAGCATCTCTTTGTGAGACTGTTTGGAATGTTCCGGCTTGTCAATGCGTACCAGTTCTACTTTGGAAAATTCGTGCAGACGATTCAAACCGCGCACATCTTTACCGTAAGATCCGGCTTCGCGACGGAAACACTGCGTGTAAGCACAGTTTTTGATAGGAAGTTGTTTCTCTTCCAGAATCACGTCGCGATAGATATTTGTGACAGGTACTTCGGCTGTTGGAATGAGATATAAATCGTCTACTTCGCAATGGTACATCTGGTCTTCCTTATCGGGCAATTGGCCTGTTCCGTAACCGGAAGCTGCATTTACCACTGTTGGAGGCATGATTTCCAGATAACCAGCCTTACGGGCTTCGTCCAGGAAGAAGTTGATCAGTGCGCGTTGCAACTGTGCACCTTTTCCTTTGTAAACCGGGAATCCGGCTCCTGTGATCTTTACACCCAGGTCGAAGTCAATCAAATCATATTTCTTCGTCAGTTCCCAGTGAGGCAGTGCATCTTTGGGAAGTTCAGTTTCCATGCCACCCATTTTCTCTACTACATTATCCTCGGCGCCCACACCTTCAGGTACTTCATCATAAGGTATATTAGGAATGGTGTAGAGCAGATTCTGCATATCTTCAGCAGCCTGGTCCATTTCGGCTTGCAGAGTCTTGTTAGTTTCTTTTAGCTCGGCTACACGACTTTTGGCCGTTTCAGCTTCCTCTTTCTTTCCTTCTTTCATCAACTGTCCGATAGATTTGGAAATAGAGTTCACTTCTGAGAGGTTATTATCTAATACAGACTGTGTGCTACGTCTTTTGTCGTTAAAGGCAATTACTTGATCTATTGTCTCTTTAGCATTTTTGAAATGCTTCTTTTCCAGTCCGCGGATCACCGCGTCGGTGTTTTCTGTAATTTGTTTGATGGTAAGCATATCTTGATACTTTGTTTTGATTAAAATCTTGATTTGAGAGTACAAAGATAAGTAAAAAACAAATAAGGTGTTGTTTTTGCTATAAAAAGAAAGGGATGCAATCCATTGGATTACATCCCTTTTCTTTATTTCTTATTCTGAAACTTACGCTTCTGTGCTTTCAGCAGGGATTACAGATACATAACGTCTGTCTTCCTTGGTTACTTTGAACTGTACAGTTCCGTCTACTAAAGCGAAAAGAGTGTGGTCTTTACCCATACCGATGTTGTTACCCGGGTGGAATTCAGTACCTCTTTGACGAATGATGATGTTACCTGCTTTGCAAGCTTCGCCACCAAATATCTTAACGCCTAATCTCTTGCTCTGTGATTCGCGGCCGTTCTTAGAACTACCGACACCTTTTTTATGTGCCATTTCTTCTTACTGTTTTAAATTGATTAAGCTACTACTTCTGTAATTGTTAACTCTGTGAATTGTTGACGGTGACCGTTCAACTTGCGATGACCTTTTCTTCTTTTCTTGTGGAAAATGAGAACTTTGTCACCTTTTACCAAGCTTGATACAATCTGGCAAACTACTTTTGCACCTTCTACAGTGGGAGCACCTACGGTGATAGCACCTTCTTTGTCTACCAAAAGAACTTTGTCAAATTCTACTGTTGTACCGTTTTCTGCATTCTGGATGTGGTGTACAAACAGCTTTTTGCCAGCTTCTGCTTTAAATTGCTGACCGTTGATTTCTACAATTGCGTACATTTCTTATATATAATGTATAAGTTAGCTCCGTCGGGTGGTCTCTAATCACTTAGAAAGCACTTTGTCGAACCCGGTGCGGAATAATCGGGCACAAAAGTACTTTTTTTATTTGGAACAGACAAACGTTTCTTCCTCTTTTTTTGAGGAATAGATTTGTGAAATCTGTCAGGAAGGGATTCTTGCAAGTCTGCTTCATACCAACTCCGTGTCAAGGCCGTACCAACTCCGTACCAAGTCCAAGCGTATAGGTACGGAGAAAATACGGAGTAAATAAGACTCAGATATAATGAATATATGGGGGTTATTCATAAAGTATTGAGTACCGAACCAAGCAAACTTACAAGAGAGAATAAAACATTAAATTCATTTTCTCTTTTTTTAGAATATTCTTCCTTGCATGATTTATAATATCTATATTTGCGCTCGGATTTAAGAATCCGGCTTTCGGGTGCTTCGTGATATATCTTATTAAACGAGGTGAAAAGGGAATCAGGTGAAACTCCTGAACAGACCCACTGCTGTGAGCTTCATAAAACTTTTCGGATAAATTCTACACTTGTCCACTGTCCGTATAGGATGGGAAGGACTTCCGGAAGGGAAGCGAGTCAGAAGACCTGCCTGCAAAGTCTGCAATCTACAGTTTCGGGGGAAAAGAAACGTAAGAGATTCACATTGCTTCAACTCATATTGTTATAGATATGGGAGGTCATTGCTCGGACTTCATGCCTCGAAACATAACGGAAAATAATTGTGTGTATGCAGAAGAAACGCATTTTGAGGTTATGTTGTGCAGTGCTAATGGTGTCATTATCCGCCTGCGAGTATGAGGATGATTTTCCTGCCGGAGTGGGCGAGGGTAATATCGAAGCTATTGTTTTGAACGAGGGAAGAATCGGTACGAATATGGGAGCTATATCCGTATTGTACCGTAACGGGATGGTGAGTCCCGATGTCTTTCGTGTTGTGAATAACCGACCGTTAGGGGATGTAGCACAATCTATTACGATGATTAATGGGAAGTACTTCATCGCTTTGAACAATTCTAAGAAAATCGAGATTGTAAATTCCACAACCTTCGAATCCGAAGGTACGATACTTTACACACAGGCAGGATTACCGCGTCAGATTGTGGCTATATCGGATACCACTGCTATCGTTTCCGATCTTTTAAGTAACAATGTCTCTGGTGTTGATTTGCCCAGCCAGCTGGTACGGATCCGTACCGTACCTCCTTATGGTACTCCCTTGGAATATATTGTTATCAGAAAATGGGTAGAATATATGGAAGTGGCTGATCATAAACTATTTGGTATTACAGCAAAAGGGGTTTATGTGTTCGATCTGGAGAATATTACTCTGGAAGGAAGCCGCATGATAGAAGAAGTCTATAATGAGGAAGTCACTAAAACCTGTAAATTGCTGAAAGACAAAAACGGTAAGATATGGGCTTTGATGAACGAACGTGATAAAGGTAAACTTACTGCTATCCTGTTAAAGTGTATTGATCCGCAGACGGAGAAGGTAGTGACTACTTACAGACTGCCTTTTGTCAGTAAGAATGAAGCCAAAGAAGGGGATGTAACCGGAACTATCAGCTATAACCGGACAGACATGGATGCTACTAAAACTCTGATCTATTTTAGTGTGCGAACCTGCAAACCGGGTCTTCCGAATGACTCACAACAAAGTATTTATACGTTGAATACGGATGATGGTACTTTCAAATTACATCGTCATGTGCCTGGAGTAGATATGATGTATGGTTGTGGAGTAAGTCCGCAAGGGGAAGTGTATATCTGCGACTGCCTGGACTATTCGGCACAGCGTGGCTATATTCGTCATTATAAAGAGAGTGGAAATGTGGAAAGTTACCGTGTTGGTATTTATCCCAATCAGGTCTATTTCCCTGAATCATCCGAAGTTCAATAATCTAAGTTTATGAGAAAACTGTTTTTCCTGATAGTTGCCGCATGTCTGCTGGTGACTGATGTGATAGCTCAGAAAAAGGATACGATTGCCTATGGCCTGAATCTGGATGAGGTACAGATTGTAGCCCGTCGGATACGCCATGCCAATGAAGCAAATGCCGGTGCAAAAGTGACGCATCTTGAACCTGAATTGTTGCAAATCAATAAAACCCGTTCGTTTTCTGAGTTATTGACCGAAAATTCTGCTACCTATATTAAGAGTCTGGGCACGGGAGCATTATCTACAGCCTCTTTCCGTGGAGGAAGTGCTGCGCAAACCCGGGTCAACTGGAATGGAATCAACATCACGCCGCCGATGTCCGGAGTGTTTGACTTTTCGCAGTTCCCTGTCTTCTTTGCCGACAACGTGAACCTTTATTATGGAAGCAGTCATGTGAAGAGTGGTACCGGTGCTGTGGGTGGGAGTGTAAACATCTTCAATGATCCGGAGTGGGGAAAGGGAATTACAGGTAAATTCTTTGGAGAATATGGTTCTTATAACACATATACCGGAGGAACACAGATTAATGTAAGTGGCAAACGGGTGGTTTCGAAAACGCGTTTGTTTTACCAACATTCGGATAATGACTATACTTATATTAATAAAGTACTTACTAATGAAGCCTTCCGTGAGAAGCGGCAGGATGCCAAATACTCACAATGGAGTGCGATGCAGGAAGGGTACTTTAAACTGAATTCATACGCACAACTGGCTGCTGTAGGCTGGATACAACAAGGGAAGCGTATGTTGCCCCAACCATTAGGCATTGTGGGAAAGACACACGAACAGCAGAATGAAACGAATATTCGCGGGTATGTAGGTTTCGACTACGTGCGTGGCATCCATGAATTTCATGTAAAAGGCGCATGGCTTTATTATCGTCTGAAGTATGATAAATGGTTTGATGGCGGGTTGTTCGATCCGGAAGGCAATATCAACTCTTCGCAGACGTGGCAGGGAGTTGCAGATTATTCGTGTGCGCCTGTTGACGAGTTAGTGTTGAATACTACGCTTACCTATACACACGATTTGGTAAATGTGAGTAGTTACATTGATGTGGATTCCGCTAAGTACCTGATAGACGATGTGTATTATAATATACCGGTACCCGAACCGCCATTGAAACATCATCGCAATGTATTGTCGTTGCAAGCTTCGGCGAACTGGACATTATTGCCATGGTTACAACTACATGGGCAGTATATGTTCGAACAGAATAATAGCCGGAATGTGTCTACCTGGTCGGCTGGTTTTGCCACTAACTTTTTTGATAAGACTTTCTACGTGAAGGGTAGCATGTCATATAATTACCGTTTTCCCAGTATGAACGATCTTTATTGGCGTCCCGGTGGAAATCCCGATGTGAAACCCGAAGACGGCTATTCTTATGACGCAGCCATCGGTTATAAGAATGATTTGACCTCCTGGATGACATTGAATGCAGAAGCATCCGGTTATCTGATGCATATTGACAATTGGATTTTGTGGCTTCCCAAAGATGGTAACCAATGGATATGGACACCTCAAAACAAACGTAACGTTCTCTCGCTGGGAGCAGAGTTTACTGGTAAAATGGTGCTTAGCTTCGGAGATTTCAAGACTACACTTTCCGGTAATTTCAGTTGGGCTCGTTCGCGTACGCGGAAGAAGCAGCATGTAGATGATAACTCTTATATGCAGCAGATCCCTTATGTGCCTGAATTGAAATGGAATGCACGGCTGGCATTCGATTATAAAAAAGCCTTTTGTTCGTGGCAGACTACTTATATAGGTAAACGTTACGTTACAACTGATGAATCTTATTCGACCCGTCCCTATACGGTTCATAACTTATTGGTGGGTTATTTGTGGAAATTGGGGAATGGTATGCAACTTACTTCACAAGTACGTGTGGATAACATTCTGAATACCTATTACGAGTCGACACAATACTATCCGATGCCATTGCGCAATGTGCTGTGCTCGTTGATGTTTGAATTTTAGTTTTTAATTTTTTATATACTAACAATGAAGAAGAACATTATTTATTTTTTATCATGCCTTGTCCTTACGGTAGGACTGGTATCTTGTAGTGATGATGACAAAGAACCGTTGTCGCCTTTGACGGTTGTGATAGAGGGTACCGAAGCACAAGAAGTAGTGCAAGGTGCAACTTTGAATCTAAAGGCTGTAGTAGAGGGAAGTTCTGAGGTGCAATACGTCTGGACATTGAATGGTAAGGAAGTCTCTACCACTTCTACTTATGATTTTACTGCGACGGATCTTGGAAAAAGTGAAATTCAACTGACTGTTTCAAATGCAGAGCAAGGTGAAGCAGCAGCCAAGTTAGACCTCGACGTGTATGGAAAGTATAAGTATGGAACCTTTATACTGAACGAAGGTGCAGCCTGGGGAGGTGATAAAGGTGGTTACCTAATCTTTATAAGTCCGGAGGGAGAACTTGTGGAGAAGGCTTTCCAAAAAGAGAACAATGGAGCATGGTTAGGCAGTGTTCCGCAGGATGTGTTTATTGCCAACAATAAAATGTATATTGTATCTCAGAATGGAGGTAATGAGGGTGGCTTTTTGACGGTTGTCAATGCTGAAACATTGAAACTGGAAACTGCTTTTGGTGATGAATTGAAGGGGAAGATTGATTGGCCTACCCATGTGGCGGTGCTGAGTGATGATAATATTTATCTGCGCGATAATGCTGGCATTAAGTTGTTTCATCCTTCTACGGGAGAGGCTACCCTTATAGAAGGCACGAAAGGAGCCAGAAAAAATACAATGGCAGTTGTTGGAGGAAAAGTTTTTGCTTCGCAAGACAAGAACCTTCTTGTTATAGAAACTGGAAAGGATAAAGTGTCGGCAACAGTTGAATTTGATGGTAAGATCTCAGGCGTTGTGAAATCATCAGATAATAACGTTTGGGTATCAGTAGCATCCGGTAAAATAGCTAAGGTAAGTACTAAAGATTACTCAATTATAAAAGAAAACGATTTGTCGTCGAATACAGATGCTACAAAAACGTTGTCAGCTTCATTTGCTGCTGCTCCCAGTATAACAGCTAAGGGAGATACATTGTATATGAGTGGTCTCGCTACTAAAATTTACCGTCATATTTTTAGTACTAATGAAACTAAACTGATGGTAGATGTTAAAGAAATGGTAGAAAATGCCAATATCGTTTATAATACAGTTACTGTTGATCCGGTAACGGAAGGAGTTTATTTCAATACGATAAAAGGATATGGAGATAATGTGGGTATCAATCAGATTAGTATATTCGATTTTAGTGGTACAACTCCTACACTGAGAGCTGCTTACAATGATTGTACAAAATATCCGGCTGGAGTCTTCTTCACTTCTAATTTTAGATAACTATGAAGAATAATATTATTTATTTTTTATCATACCTTGTCCTTACTATAGGATTAGCATCTTGTAGTGACGATGATTCCAACGACAATGCTTTACTACTCTCAGTATCCATTGTTGATGGTGAAAAACAAGATGTTGCACTTGGAAAGTCCCTCACTTTGGAGGCGAAAGTGGAAAATGGTGAAAATGCTCGTTTAGAGTGGACGGTGGATGGTGAGAAGGTGTCAACTGAACTGAAGTATGTGTTTACTCCCACAAAGGCAGGCACTTACGACGTGAAGTTTGCAGCTTATAAGGATAAGGATGAAGCTTATGCTGCTGTACTGGTGAATGTATATGTGGCTTATGATGCTGTAAAGTCTATGAGTGATATTCAATTCTGGACAGGAGAGGGAGAATGTCAGTCTGCATTAGGCGTGCAATGGATAAGTGGTGACAACTGGGAAGATCCGACACAGGATAATGTCCATTTCTTGAGTTGGGGATATCGCTGGAAAGAAAGTGACCAATCCACAGGATATCAGATGATCTTAGCAATAGCTAAAGCAGACCCTCGCTTCTTTGTTGTGATGGGGCCAGGATTTGGTGGCGATGACAGCCGGTCTATTCGTGGTTTTGGTTATGATGCCAATGGTGATGGTCGTTTTTCTATAAAGAATGAATCCATGTCTATCACATATGATGCAAAGGACTTTACGGATGGGGTAATCTTTCTGAAAGATGATGTGACGGGAGATGGATTTGTGTCAACCGATCCTGCTGATTATTGGATGGGTGGCTGGTATGAGAATTATTGTTCGTATTATTTGGGTGATGATGGGAAAAATGTTCCGGAATCATTTGAATATTCTCCGTATATGGCAGACTTGCGCACATTAACTCAGAACAGTTGGGATGCCTGGACTTGTTCCTCAATCAATTCCGGTATGATGAATACTTATCCTTTTGCAGAATGGATGGTAGGGGCTCTTGCAAATCCGAAATAATAGGTACGAATTGATTTTTCCTGAAATAAATAAAAGTTCTCTCATATCAATTGATAGGGAGAACTTTTATTATATAATTGAGTGGGCTGGGTATTCTTATGGATTATAAAAGCGGTTTTAGTATATAAACTGCCGCAATTATCAGGGTTACTACAATAATAGCAAAGATAATAAGCAGTATTAAACTATAGAAGAACATCAGTATTGTAGTCCAGAAACTTCTCCACCAAGTATATCCATACAGTTGCTTGTAATCCAGACAGAAGAGGGCAAAGATGAATAGTATGGGCAATTCGTATAAATCGCCTACCTGTGCACTGCCGTTGAAAGGAAGCACTATGATACTGAGCAAGAGTATCTGGCAGGCAATATAAGCTTGTATAAATACATGCTCTGTCAGATTATAGCGCAGTTTATTCTTTTTACGGCGGAAAGCCATGAGTGTTGCCAGCGCAAAGAGAGGTAATGTGGCGATAATTCGAAATGCCTTGTTACCATGTCCCCAACTTTTCAGTAAGTTCCATACTTTTTCCAGAAAAGGTGTATTGTGAATGGCTTTCTCAAGCTTGTTGAATACTGACGACCCACCTTCCAGAAAATCATCAATAAGCTCGTCATCTTCATCACCATTTATTTGGAGGGTGATGTTATCCTTTTTAAGAGAACTTTTTGCTTCCAGTTTTTTCAGTTCTTTATCCAGACTTTCTATCGTTTTATTCAGGACCTTTTGGGTAATCGGGTCTGCTACTTCTATCTGTTTTTGCAATTGTTCGCGTGTAGTAAGTATTTCTTGTCTTTGTACTTCCGGAGACTTTCCTTTTTTCTCTTTCAGAGCTTCGGGATCCACCAGTTGTACAGCCATGATGTAAAGGGCGGCAAGCACAAATAATGTCTGGAAGGGACGGAAGTATAAGATTCGTTTGCCGGCAATGAAGTCTCTGATCATATATCCCGGGCGGTAGAGCAAGTCCAGAAGGGTACGCCCGAAACCATTATCAATATTGGTGAATCCTCCTAATATATTTCTGAATGCATTACTGAAACGGTAGCGGGGAGTATTCCGGCTTTGGCCGCAACGGTTGCAATAGCTACCTGTATAAACGGTATCACAATTCAGGCAGATGTTACTTTCCTCACTGATGGGTGGAATATCTTTTCCACGTACCATCTTGATATGCAAGGCTCGAAGGTACTTCTTACAGGGAGTCCACCAGGGGGATATAAAATCTAACACGCGGTCTGGTAGAATTCTGCGTTTGGTAAGGATATACCAAAGAACCAGTATGAAAGACCACAGAAAAACATTACTATTTCCTCCTTCTTCAAAAGATAACCATAGTAGCACTGCCAGGATTAGTATTTGCCAGATATTGATCATTTTCCTTTTGCGGGGAGTGGGGCGGGGAGCAATAACTGGAACGGAAGGTGAATTGACAACCGGATGGGAGGATACTGTTACATCCGTACTCGGAGGTGTATCATCAGTTGACTGCTTATCATGGGTTGGCTGTTCATCTGCTTCCAACAGTTCTTCCAGTGAGTTCATAATTTTCCAATGCGGATATTTGCTTAATTCTTCGGCCGTGGTTACCCCATGGGTTACTCCGGCAAAGTCCACACCTGCCGCTTTGGCTGTGGCAGCGTCTACTGTACTGTCGCCAATGTAGAGGGTTTCCGTTTTGGTGACGTGTAGCTGTTTGATGGCAAACAGTAGTCCTTCGGGTGAAGGCTTGGCTGTTTGTACATCTTCTCCGCCAACGATGATGTTGAAGAAACTGCCGGGAAAGTGCTGGTCGAGCATTTCCTTTATGCGGTAACGGTATTTGGTGGAGATGATGCCGATGAATGCACCTGCATCTTTCAGTGCAAGCAGCACGGATTTGGTTTCCAGAAAGAGTACGGTGTTTATTGTCATGTGGGTATCCGCTTCCTTCCTGTATTCACTCTTAAAACCAGCCAGTTGGTCTTCATCCGTCACCCTCGTCAGGATGGAGAAAGATTCTTCCAAAGTTTTTCCGATGGTGCGTTTAATATCTTCATCGGTTACATCTGTATAACCATGTTGATTGAGCACATTACGGAAACAGGTAACGATGCCGCGAGAAGAGTCTGCGAGCGTGTAGTCAAAGTCAAAGAGATAAGTCGTATAGCTCATTGTCGCTTTTTGCGGCAAAGTTATAAATTAATTGGAATTTTTAGCCTATATTTGTTCTTTCGATGAATTTATTTGGGAAACCGCTAAGTGTTTCCGGATGCTGAGTTGTTACATAAACACGTTAACTATGTAGTATTATGAAATTGTCAGAATTGTTTTTACTGGTTTTATTCCTTTTCTCCTTTTCAGCGTGTGTGTCCCAACAACCGGATACAAAAAGTAAGTGCTATGCCACGGAGTATGTCAACCCTTTTATCGGTACGGATTTTACCGGGAATACATATCCCGGAGCACAAGCCCCGTTTGGTATGGTGCAGTTAAGTCCCGATAACGGACTTCCGGGATGGGATCGTATCTCCGGTTATTTCTATCCGGACAGCACGATTGCAGGTTTTAGTCATACCCATCTTTCAGGTACCGGGGCAGGTGATTTATATGATATATCTTTTATGCCTGTTACTTTGCCCTATAAAGAAGCGGATGCTCCGTTAGGTATTCATTCTTTATTTTCTCACTCCGAAGAAACTGCCAGTGCCGGATATTATCAGGTTCGGTTGAAAGACTATGGTATCAATGTAGAACTGACGGCAACCGAGCGTTGCGGTATTCAACGTTATACCTTCCCCGAAGCAGATGCTGCCATTTTCCTTAACTTGCGAAAGGCTATGAATTGGGATTTTACCAATGATACTTATATTGAAAGAGTCGATTCTGTTACCATACAAGGGTATCGTTTTTCTGACGGTTGGGCACGCGATCAGCATATTTATTTTCGTACCCGCTTCTCTAAACCGTTTAAAGCAATGCAGTTGGATACTGCTGCTATTGTCAAGGATGGTGAACGGATTGGAACGTCTGCTATCGCCCGTTTTGATTTCCATACCACTGCAGGAGAGCAGATTCTTGTAACCACTGCCATATCAGGCGTAAGCATGGAGGGTGCTGCCCGTAATCTTGCTGCTGAAGCACCGGAGGATGATTTCGATAAATATCTGGCTGTTACCCGGAAAAATTGGAATGAGCAACTTTCTAAAATAGAAATCACATGCGATGATCCTGATGAGAATGTCAAATTTTATACGGCTCTGTATCACTCTATGCTGGCACCTACTATTTATAATGATGTGGACGGTGCCTATTACGGTCCCGATAAACAAGTGCATCAGGCAGATGGATGGACCAATTACAGTACTTTTTCGTTGTGGGATACCTATCGTGCCGCTCATCCTCTTTACACTTATATAGAACCACAACGTGTGAATGATATGGTTCAGTCTTTTCTTGCTTTTTTTGAACAGAACGGACGTCTTCCGGTATGGAACTTCTATGGAAGTGAAACGGACATGATGATAGGTTATCATGCTGTACCGGTAATTGTGGATGCTTATCTGAAAGGTATAGGAAATTTTGATCCGAAGAAAGCTTTGACAGCCTGTGTAGCTACAGCCAATATAGATGAATATCGCGGAATTGGATTGTATAAAAAGTATGGTTATGTACCTTATGATGTGACGGATCATTATAACTCGGAGAACTGGTCGCTCTCTAAAACTCTGGAATACGCTTACGATGACTATTGTATTGCCCGTATGGCAGAAAAGTTGGGTGAAAGGCAGATTGCGGCTGAATTCTATAAACGTTCTCAAAACTATAAGAATGTATATAATCCCCAGACTTCTTTTATGCAGCCGCGTGATAATAAAGGAAATTTTATTCAACCCTTCAGTCCGGATGACTATACTCCACATATTTGCGAAAGTAACGGTTGGCAATATTTCTGGTCTGTACAGCAAGATGTCGATGGTTTGATTGGCTTGGTCGGAGGTACGGAGCGTTTTGCCCAGAAACTGGATAGTATGTTCACTTATAATCCTTCTGCGGATGAAGATCTGCCTATTTTTAGTACCGGAATGATTGGGCAGTATGCGCATGGAAATGAACCGAGTCATCATGTCATTTATTTGTTTAATGCTGTAGGGCAACCTTGGAAGACTCAGAAATATGCCGCCGAGGTGATGCATGAACTTTATAAAAACACGCCTGCCGGTTTATGCGGGAATGAGGATTGTGGTCAGATGTCTGCCTGGTACGTATTTAGCGCAATGGGATTCTATCCGGTAGATCCGGTTAGTGGCAGATATGAAATAGGCACCCCTATGTATCCTGAAATGAAAATGCATTTGGATAACGGTAAGATATTTACGGTATTGGCGCCGGCTGTTAGTAAAGAGAATATATATATCCAGTCGGTGAAACTCGACGGGAAACCTTATGATAAAAGCTATATCACACATGAACAAATAATGAATGGCTCTGTCTTTGAATTTGAGATGGGGAATAAACCGGGGGCAGTGTGGTATGCGATAGAGTGATAAAATGAAGTTGTGGGATTATGGGTGATAACTTTGATTCGACTTATAAACTCCTTTTCCGTAAATACTATGCCAATCTGCTTTTCTATGCCACACGTATTGTGGGTGAGGAAGAAGCAGAGGACGTAGTACAAGATGTATTTGTGGAATTGTGGCGACGAAAAGATACAGTGACGGTGGGAGAGCAGATACAGGCATTTCTGTATCGGGCGGTGTATACCCGTGCTTTGAATGTTTTGAAGCACCGGGACATCAAGAATAGTTACGAAGCTGTCGTAACGGAAATTAATCAGAAGAGGGTTGAATTCTATCAGCCGGATAGTAATGATGTAGTGAAAAGGATAGAGGACCGTGAGCTTAGAAGAGAGCTTTCCGAAGCCATTAATGAACTGCCGGATAAATGCAAGATGGTTTTCAGGCTCAGTTATCTGCATGATATGAAGAACAAAGAAATTGCAGAAACAATGGGAATATCGTTGCGGACGGTAGAGGCTCACATGTATAAAGCTTTGAAGTTCTTGCGTGAAAGACTGGGCTACCTCAACTTTATGTTAGTCCTGTTTTTATTGAATAAGGTATAAGTGTTTTTGTCGAAACGATTGTTTTATTAGTATGATGAAGGAAGGAAAGAATAAGTTGAATGAAGAATTACTGGTCAAATTCCTTATGGGTGAATGTTCTGAAGAAGAACTCCGTGAGGTGAACACTTGGCTGAATGAGTCGGACGATAATGCGCGTGAATTGTTCAGGATAGAGGAAATATATCATCTGGGAAAGAATGGCGATTCTACTGATGAGAAAAAAATAGAAAAAGCAGAAAAGCAGTTATTCAAACGGTTGGCACAGGAAGAAGCTAAACAGTTCAAGGTGCGTAGAATGCATACTTGGATGAAGTATGCTGCTATGTTCATAGGAATTTTCTTTGTATCCGGTTTGAGCTATCATATCTATCAGTCTCAAAGTGAAGAACAGTTAGTGGCTGTTGTAGCCCGGGATGAGGTGAAGGAGTTGATGCTGCCCGATGGCACTAAAGTATGGTTGAATAAGCATACAACCTTGAAGTATCCACGTGAGTTCTCTGAAAAGGGAAGAAATGTGTATATGGAGGGAGAGGCCTATTTTGAAGTAAAGAGAAATGTAGAAAAGCCTTTTATTGTGCGAAGTGAAGCCATGCAAGTCAGAGTGCTGGGTACGGTTTTTAACTTGAAGAGTGATAAGATGAACCGCTCGGCAGTAGCTACACTGATCAAGGGAGAAATTGAGGTGAAAGGCAATCACAATGAGGGTATGATTGTGTTGGCCCCGGGGCAAAAAGCCGAATTGAACGCTGTAACTCGTCGTCTGGTAGTGAAGCAAGTGGATACAGGTATTGAGAATTGGCATAATAATCAGTTTGTCTTTGAAAATGCCGATATATTTACGATTGCCCGTACTTTAGAGAATTCTTATGGAGTGAAGATTATTCTGGCGCCTGATATGGATGCTACTAAAACATATTCGGGTACACTGAAGAAGAAAAACACTGTGGAGGAAATCCTGAATTTGATTAAAAGTACAAATGCAATACCTATTGAATATAAAATTGTAGGAAATAGTGTATTTTTGTCTCCCAAAAAATAAAAGGAAACTTTTGAAATATATAATCTTATAAATATAATAGTATGAGAAAGCTGCTTTTATCAATGTGCTTTTTGGGCTGTGCTCTCTGGGCGCAGGCTAAAGATTTAACACAATACGTTAACCCGCTGATGGGTACGTTATCCAGTTTCGAACTATCTACAGGTAATACATACCCTGCTATCGCACGTCCATGGGGTATGAATTTCTGGACTCCTCAAACAGGAAAAATGGGAGATGGTTGGCAGTATGTATATACCGCCCATAAAATCCGTGGTTTTAAACAAACCCACCAACCCAGTCCCTGGATTAATGACTACGGTCAGTTTTCTATCATGCCGGTAGTAGGCAAACCCGAATTTAATGAAGATAAGCGTGCCAGTTGGTTCTCTCATAAAGGAGAAGTTGCATTACCTCATTATTATAAGGTGTATCTTGCTGAACACGATGTCGTGACGGAGTTTACTCCCACTGAACGTGCTGTTTTATTCCGTTTTACTTTTCCGGAGAATGAACATTCATATATTGTAGTGGATGCTTTCGACAAAGGATCTTATATTAAAATTATTCCTGAACAAAATAAGATTATCGGATATACAACCCGTAACAGTGGTGGAGTGCCCGATAACTTCAAGAACTACTTTGTCATTGAGTTCGACAAGCCTTTCACTTATCAGGCTTCTGTTGCCGATGGCGTTTTGACAGAGAATCAAAAAGAACAGAAGGCCGGACATGCAGGTGCAATTATTGGTTTTAAAACCCGTAAAGGAGAAATCGTGCATGCTCGTGTAGCCTCTTCCTTTATCGGTTTTGAGCAGGCAGACAGAAACTTGAAAGAGCTTGGAAACGATAGTTTTGATACTTTGGTTCAGAAAGGGCAAGATGCCTGGAACGAGGTATTGGGTAAAATAGAAGTGGATGGTGGTAATCTTGATCAGTATCGTACTTTTTATTCTTGTCTGTATCGTTCGGTACTTTTCCCCCGTGCTTTTTATGAATTTGATGAGGCGGGCAATCCTGTTCATTATAGTCCTTACAATGGTCAGGTATTACCTGGATATATGTATACGGATACCGGCTTCTGGGATACTTTCCGTTGCCTGTTCCCCTTCCTCAACCTGATGTATCCTTCGGTAAACAAACAAATCCAGGAAGGTCTCGTCAATACATATAAGGAAAGCGGTTTCTTCCCTGAATGGGCTAGCCCGGGACATCGTGGTTGTATGATTGGTAATAACTCTGCTTCTGTACTGGCTGATGCCTATCTGAAGGGGGTTAAAGTGGATGATGTGGCTACCTTGTATGAAGGACTTATCCATGGCACAAAGAATGTACATCCGGAAGTTTCTTCTACCGGACGTCTCGGTCATGAATATTATAATGAATTAGGTTATGTTCCTTATGACGTAAAGATCAATGAGAATGCTGCCCGTACTCTGGAATATGCTTATGATGACTGGTGTATCTATCAGATGGCAAAAGCGCTGGATCGTCCGAAGAAAGAGCAGAAACTTTTTGCTAATCGTGCTATGAACTATAAGAACGTGTTCGATAAGGAAAGCCTATTGATGCGTGGGCGTAATAAAGATGGGCAGTTCCAGGCACCTTTCTCTCCTTTGAAATGGGGAGATGCATTTACAGAAGGAAACAGTTGGCATTATTCCTGGTCTGTTTTCCATGATCCGCAAGGTCTGATCGATTTGATGGGTGGTGAAAAAGTATTTGTCGAAATGTTGGATTCTGTGTTTATTGTTCCTCCTATTTTCGATGACAGCTATTATGGACAGGTGATCCACGAAATACGTGAAATGACAGTGATGAATATGGGTAACTATGCGCATGGTAACCAGCCTATACAGCACATGATTTACATGTACAATTATGCCGGACAGCCTTGGAAAGCTCAATATTGGTTGCGTCAGGTGATGAACCGTATGTATACTCCCGGTCCTGATGGGTATTGTGGAGATGAAGACAATGGGCAGACTTCTGCCTGGTATGTGTTCTCAGCATTAGGTTTCTATCCGGTTTGTCCGGGAACCGATGAATATGTTCTCGGTGCTCCTTTGTTCAAGAAAGCTACACTTCATCTGGAGAATGGTCGTCCATTGGTCATTGATGCAGCAAACAATAGTTCTGAAAATATGTATATTGAATCGCTTCGCCTGGATGGAGATGAATATACGAAGAATTATGTGAAACACGAAGACCTGTTGAAGGGGGGTGTCCTGAAATTTGATATGGGTAATAAGCCCAACTTGCAGAGAGGAATACATCCGGAAGATTATCCATATTCTTTCTCTAATGAAATAAAAAAGAAGTAAGGACTGAAGTTAATAATGTAAGAAAGAAGGGAATAGGAATTAAAACTATTCCCTTTTTTGTTTTAATGAAAAAAAATATCATTTTGTAGTAAGTGTATTTTTAGCGACTGTTGTTTTATATATGAAAGTCGGGAGAAAGGGTCTCCTGACAGATTAAAATTAACCAATGTGTAACCTTTAAACTTTGTTTATGGACAACAATCATGCTTTTCAAAGTTCGAAATTTCTACGGGCTTTATTAGTCTTGTTCTTCATGACTGTATCAGTCCAGTGGACTTTTGCCCAACTGAATTTGAACATGTCTCGCACGACATTAGGTACGGTCATCGAACAAATCAAAACTCAATCCAAGTATCAATTTTTTTATGACGACAAACTTGCTGCTACGGCAGTGGAAAAAGTCGATGTGAAGAATGCATCTATCGAAGATGCCTTGACTGCTATTCTTAAAGGGAAAAATATTTCTTTTAAAGTAGAAGATAACATCGTTTATCTTTCAGAGAAGCCTCAATCAGGACAAGAAGGTACCCAACAAGGAAAAGAACGTACGATAACCGGTCAGGTATCGGACGATATGGGACCTCTGATCGGTGTCAATGTATTGGTGAAAGGTACCAGTGTTGGTTGTATCACCGATTTTGACGGTAATTTTACGCTGACCACAACAGAAGCAAATCCTGTAATTCAATTCTCTTATGTCGGTTATAAAACACAGGAGATTGCAGCAAAGGAACAGAGTGTTATCAACTTGATGATGGAGAGCGATTCTCAACTGGTAGAAGAGGTGGTTGTAACGGCCTTGGGTATTAAACGTGCCACTAAAGCATTGAGTTACAATGTTCAGGAAATCAAGAGTGATGAACTGACCAGAGTGAAAGATGCTAACCTTGTAAACTCTTTGTCAGGTAAAGTGGCGGGTGTTACCATTAATGCCAGTTCCTCCGGTGTAGGTGGCGCCAGTAAAGTGGTGATGCGTGGTACGAAAGGTATTGACCAGTCTAGTAACGCTCTTTATGTGATCGATGGTGTACCTATGTTCAATCTTTCAGGTGAAGGTGGTCAGGAATTTGATTCTAAAGGTTCTTCAGAAGCGATTGCAGATATCAATCCGGAAGACATCGAATCTATGTCTGTACTGACGGGTGCTGCCGCTGCCGCTTTGTATGGTAGTCACGCTGCCAATGGTGCTATTGTTATTACAACTAAGAAAGGTAAGGAAGGGCGTCTGAGTTTGACTGTATCACAGAATACTGAATTTCTCCGCCCGTTTGTTACTCCTAATTTTCAGAATTCCTATGGTACAGGCGATCTGCTGTCCAGTGCAGGTTCTGTAGAAAAAAGCTGGGGTAATAAATTGAACCCTTCCAATTACATGGGATATGATCCGATCAATGACTTCCTGAGAACAGGTGTGGTAGCTACCGAAACCGTTTCTTTATCTACAGGTACGGAAAAGAATCAGACCTACTTCTCTGCGAGTGCTGTGAATTCTGTCGGTATGGTTCCGAATAACGATTATGACCGTTATAACTTTACTTTCCGCAACACTACTTCTTTCCTGAATGATAAGATGACACTGGATGTAAGTGCTTCTTATATCAAGCAGAAAGACCAGAACATGGTGAATCAGGGTACTTACTCCAATCCGTTGGTTACAGCTTATTTGTTCCCTCGTGGTGACGACTGGAATGAGATTAAGATGTACGAACGCTGGGATACTTCCCGTAACATCTATACACAATATTGGCCACAGGGTATCGATACTTTTACAGGACAAAATCCGTACTGGATTGCTTATCGTAACCTGCGTGAGAATAATAAGGACCGTTATATGCTGAGCGGTAGCTTGAGCTATAAGATTTTAGATTGGTTGAGTGTATCGGGTCGTGTGCGTGTGGATAACTCTGCAAGTACTTATACGGAAAAGCTTTACGCTACAAGTAATACTACATTGGCCGAAGGTTCTAACAACGGTTTGTATGGTATTTCTAATACGAATGACAAGCAAACTTATGCTGATATCATGTTGAACATCAATAAAAACTTTGGTGAAAATCTTACTTTCCAAGCTAATATTGGTGCTTCTTTATCGGATATGCAACAAGATGTACTGCAAAATCGTGGTCCTATCAGTGAAGACGGTATTCCTAACGTTTTCAATGTATTCCAGTTGGATGACAGTAAGACAAAACGTACGCAGTCAGGTTTTCATGATCAGACTCAGTCTGTTTTTGCCAGTCTTGAATTAGGATATAAGAGTACTTATTACCTGACTTTGACCGGACGTTCTGACTGGCCTTCACAATTGGCAGGTCCTAACTCTACTCAGAGTGCATTCCTTTATCCTTCAGTCGGTGGTTCTGTTATCTTGTCCGAGTTACTGAAATTGCCACAACAGATTTCTTTCCTGAAGGTACGTGGCTCATTTGCATCTGTGGGGCTTCCTTTCCCGCGTTTCCTGGCCAATCCTACTTATTCATGGGATAACTCCAATAAGGTTTGGCAATCCAAACGTAACTATCCGATGTATAATCTGAAACCGGAAAGAACGGACTCATGGGAAGTAGGTCTTACTGCCCGTTTCCTGAATCATTTTAATCTGGATTTGGCTTTGTATACTACTAAAACTTATAATCAGACGTTTGACCCTAAGATTTCCGTATCTTCCGGTTACTCAACATTGTATGTGCAGACGGGTAGCGTACGAAATAAGGGTGTTGAATTAGGATTAGGTTACTCTAATGAATGGGGTAAATTTAAATGGTCCAGCAATTACGTATTCAGTACCAATAAGAATGAGATTCTTGAACTGCTGGAAAACTATGTGCATCCTGAAACCGGCACTGTCATCACCAAAGAACGCTTGGATGTAGGTGGTATGGGACAGGCTCGTTTCATTCTGAAGAAAGGTGGCTCTCTGGGTGATCTCTATTCTACTGCCGACCTGCAACGTGATAGTAACGGCAATATTCTGGTAGATCAGAATGGTAGTGTGACCGCTAACTATAATGCAGAAGATATTAAATTGGGTAGCGTATTTGCAAAATGCAATATGTCGTGGAGAAATGATTTCAGCTGGAAGAACCTGAATTTTGGTTTCATGCTCTCTGCACGTATCGGTGGTATTGTTTACTCTGCTACACAGGCTGCTATGGATATGTATGGTGTTTCTGAGTCAACAGAAATTGCACGTAATCAAGGTGGTGTTTATGTGAATGGAACGGACTTGGTAAATGCACAGAAATGGTATACTACTATCGGTTCTCAGTCCGGTATTCCACAATATTACACTTACAGTGCTACTAACCTGCGTCTCCAGGAGGCTAGTGTCGGTTATACTATTCCAAGAGATAAGCTTTGGAATGTGGCTGACGTGACCGTATCTCTGGTAGGCCGTAACTTACTGATGCTTTATTGTAAAGCTCCGTTCGATCCGGAAGCAGTAGCTTCTACCGGTAACTACTATCAGGGTATTGACAACTTTATGACGCCGAGTGCACGTAGCTTAGGATTCAATGTAAGATTTAAGTTCTAACAGATTAAAGAAAGAAAAACAATGAGAAAATCAATTATAAAATTCGCTTTATGCGGTGGAATGTTAGCTGGCATGTTGGCATCTTGCACAGGTGATTATATGGATTATAATACCAATCCGTATGAAGCAACCAAAGACCAGATGGACCGTGATGCCTACTTGACCCGTTCGGCATTGACAGGTATGCAGGGATATGTCATCCCTACGGATGTAAACCTTAACCAATTTCTGGAGTGCCTGATGGGCGGTCCTTACGGAGGTTTTCTGGCTGAGTCCAATGTAGGTTGGAATAATCGTTTCTCTAACTATAACCAGTCACAGGACTGGGTAGGGAAATTATATAAGGATGTTATTCCTAATGTATATGCCAATTATGCACAGTTGGAAGCTGCAACAGAAGACCCTATTTACCTATCTGTGGGAAAAGTTGTGAAAGTGGCTGCCATCTTGCGTGTGACGGATGGCTATGGTCCTATTCCTTATTCTCAGTTGGGTGCCAATAGTGATTTGACTGCTCCGTTGGATACTCAGAAGAAAGTATATGAAACCATGCTGGGCGAATTGGATGAGGCCGTTGCTGCCTTGCTGGCACATCGTACGGAGACGTTCTCTTCAAAGGCAGATAAAGTATATGGCGGTAAAGTGGAAAAGTGGATTAAACTGGCCAATTCTCTGAAACTCCGTATGGCTATGCGTATGGTATATGTAGATTCTGCTACAGCACAAGCTAAGGCATTAGAAGCTGTAAACCCGGAAAATGGTGGTGTGCTTACTACGAATGATGATAATGCTGCTATTCAGGCTACTACCAATCCGTTCAGAGTAATCATGTATGAATATAACGGTGGTGACTCCCGTATTGCGGCTGACATTACTTCTTATATGAATGGTTATAAAGATCCCCGTCGTGAAAAGTATTTCCTTGAATCTACATTTACTGATGTAGACGGGGTGAAGAATGGTTATTACGGTATCCGCTTGGGCACTGAGCCTATTCAGAGTGAAACAGCCCATAAGTATTCTAATATGAATGTAGAAGCCAGCACTAAGCTGGTTTGGATGACTGCAGCTGAAGTTGCCTTCTTGCGTGCTGAGGGTGCATTGCGTGGCTGGAATATGAGCGGAACCGCCGAAAGCTTTTATAAGAAAGGGGTAGAACTTTCCTTTGAACAGTGGGGGGCTTCGGGAGCCGATTCTTATTTGGAAGATGGTAGCAGTTTACCGGAATTGTATAAAGATCCTCTGGGGACATATAGCTACAATGGTTCCCAGCCTACCATAACTATCAAGTTTGACAATAGTGCTACATTTGAAACCAATCTGGAACGTATCATTACCCAAAAGTGGATTGCAATATTTCCGTTGGGCAATGAAGCATGGGCCGAATTCCGTCGTACGGGTTATCCGCGTCTGATGACAGCAGCGGTTAATAAAAATAAGGCAGAAGTTCCTGAAGGTACTTTCCCGCGTCGTTTGCCTTATCCACAGGATGAGTATAAGGACAATGGTACGAATGTGCAGAATGCTCTGCAAGATTTGAGACCTGCGAATGATAGAATGTCTTCCAAAGTATGGTGGGACTGCAATCCTAATATCTAAATAAAAAATGGTTATGAAAAATAGAATGAAAAATATATTCATAGTAGCTTCCTGCTTTGCTGCCGTAACTTGTTTCAGTGCATGCGATGATTGGACGGAAGTTGAGAATGTGGATATCAATACTCCTGGAGTGGAGGAGCAAGATCCGGCTGCGTATGCTAAGTATCTTCAAAATCTGATAGCCTATAAAGGTTCGGAACATAAGATAGTGTATGCTTGGTTCGATAATAGTGAGAAAACTCCGTTCAGCCGTGGACAGCACGTCTCTGATGTTCCTGATAGCTTGGATATTGTGTCTCTGATGTATCCGGCAGAATTAGCGGAGTTTGAGTTGGCTGATATGCAAACTGCACGTACTAAGGGCACGAAGATAGTATATACAATCAGTTTCGATAAGATTCAGAAAGAATATACAGAGAAGGTAAAAGAAGGAACGGAGACCGGTTCTTTCGATACTTATCTGAAGTCAGAAATCGATAAACAGATTGGTTATGCAGGGAGTTTCGATGGGATGATTACTGAATATAAGGGAAATAATCCTATTTATATGTCTGCCGAACAAAAAGCAGAGGCAAAGAAATATCAGAATATTTTCTTCAGTGCTGTTTCAACCTGGAAAACTGCTAATGCAGATAAGTTGCTGACATTCCAAGGTTATCCGGAAAATCTGATCGGACAGAGTATCCTGTCAAGCTGCAAACACATCATTTTGGCTACGGATAATGTAGAGGATGATGCGCAGCTATCTGTGGTTGCCCGCCTGGCTATGGCTGCTGCAGGGGTTCCTACTGATCGTTTTGTAGTTGCAGTTTCTACGGCTTCTTTGGATGCGTCCGATAAGAAAACCGGATTCTACGGTACAGACAGGGCACTTACGGAAGCTGCTTACTGGGCAACAGAACCTTCAGCCGATTATACCCGTGCCGGATTGGCTATCTATCATGTTCAGAATGACTATTACAATGCCACTAACACATATCAGTATGTAAGAGAGGCTATTAATATTATGAATCCTGCTCCTAAAAAATAAATCAAACTATGAAACTGAAAAACTTATATTTACTATCGATAGTATTACTGGCAGGTGCTCTTTCTGCCTGTAGTGATGATACTGAAACATTCGATAACCGGGTGTATGTGGATGCTTCTGTAAAGACCAGCAATGTATTGCTGAAAAATACAATTCATTCAGCCGAGGGTACATTCCGGGTTGCAATGGCTAAGCCGGAAGATCGGGATGTCACAATCTCATTGAAAGCTGAACCGGCTTTGGCAGATACTTATAATGCGGCGTACTATGATAATGCCGAGGCTTTACCCAGCGGATACTATTCACTGGAAACCAAACAAACTACTATTTTGGCAGGAAGTATACTTTCGGAAGACATTACTGTGAAGTTTGATAAACTTACAGAACTGGATCGTGATAAGATATATGTGTTGCCTGTTACTATTGAGCAAGCCGGTATCGGTGTACTCCAGAGTGCCCGTACTATGTATTATGTATTGAAAGGTGCTGCGCTTATCAATGTGGTAGCCGATCTTACGAAAAATCTTGTTTATGTGACCTGGAATAAGCCTGATGTAGCTAATAATCTCAGACAACTGACAGCAGAAGCTTTGATTCGTGTCAACAAGTTCGATAAGATGCTTACAACAGTGATGGGAATTGAAGGAAAATTCCTGATTCGTATCGGAGATGCCGGCATTCCTCAGAATCAGTTGCAGGTTGCCAACTCTGATCATAATGTAACATCTTCCGATCTGGCTATTCCTACAGGAGAGTGGGTACACATTGCTGTGACTTATGATGCGGATGCCAAAAAAATGGTGGTTTATATCAATGGCGTAAATAAATTGGAAGATACTGTGGATTGTGGTGCAGTGAACTGGGGACAGACTAAAACCGATGAAGGTAATGGCTTCTGGATTGGTCATTCTTATAACCGCGACCGTTGGCTGGAAGGTGAAATTTCAGAATGTCGTATTTGGAATAAAGTTTTGACTCAAGATGAGATAAATGGCAAGGATCACTTTTATCAGGTAGAACCGGATGCTGCAGGACTGGTTTCTTATTGGAAATTTGATGAAGGTGTGGGTACTTCAATTACCGACTATACTGGTAATGGAAACAATGCTACAGCTGTGGAGGCAATCACTTGGAATGCAGTAGAACTGCCTGTGAAATAATTTAGTTATATTTTAAACAGATGCATATTATGAAATATATGAATAATATAAGATTAGGTTTGTTAGCGGTAAGCTTTGCTTGTGCAGGAGTTGCCTTTACAGGCTGTGATGATGATATTACAATCAATGCCGCTGATACGAGTAAGTTGGAGACTGTAGATGGGGTATACGGTTATGTAAGATCAGCTGCCGGAGCACGTGAACTGACTCCGATATCTCTTTTCGGAGACAAAGCCGGTGCCGGACATCTTTATTTAGAACTGAGCAAAGCTGCAGAAAAGGATGTTACTGTTACTTTTAAAGTGGATGAGGCGGCACTTAAAACCTATAATGCTGCTCATGGTACATCTTATACAATGTATCCTGCTGATAAACTGAGTTTGGCAAACGGTGGTACTACTACTGTTAAAGCCGGAGAAAAGAAATCTACTGCAGTAGAATTGACTATCAATGCAGGTGGTTCGGTAGGTTCAACTTATGCTGTAGCCGTTTCTGCGACTATCAATGATGGGGTGGAAATTTCAGCTAATAATCAGACTTACATCTATCTGGTACGGCCGTTGGCTGCTGTTCCCGATTCAAAGAAAGGAGATGTCCGTACACTCTGTTTTGTGGAAGTAAACGATGAAAGTATCCTGAACTGTGGGGAATATACCATGAAGGAGAGCGGCAAGCCATTCTTTGATATTGTCAGTATCTTTGCAGCCAATATCAATATAGACAATGAGACAGGACGCGTGCATGTCTTCTGTAACGACCAAGTGTCTTTTTTATTGAAGAATGCCGATAAGTTTATCCGTCCCTTGCAGGCTAAAGGTATCAAAGTGACTATGGCTATTTTGGGCAATCATGATGAGGCTGGTATGAGTAGCTTGTCTAAGGAAGCTGCTGAAGATTTTGCCAAAGAGCTGAAAGCTTACGCTGATATCTATGGACTTGACGGATTTGACTTTGATGATGAGTATACGAAGTATTCGGATAACCCGAGTCCGGGATTTGAAAAACGTTCTTCTGAAAACTATTGTCGCCTGATTTACGAATGCCGTAAAGTGATGCCTGATAAATTATTGGGGGTTTATGAATATATGATGTATGATGCTCCTAACGGTACGGTAGAAGGCAAGACTGCCGGTGAATTGGTAGACTATATGTGTTATGGAACTTATCAGAGATACGTGAAAGGACGTGAAGAAAACTTCACAGGGCTACCAAAATCCAAGTACGGTCCTTATTCTTTGAAGATCAATGAAGAATACAGCGGTGGCTGGAGTAACTTTAATCAGGAAACTATTCAGGATTTGAAAGATGCCGGATATGGTTTACAGGTATTCTATAATCCTAAACCAAGAGCTTATAGTTACGACCATTATTTTACAGCAGTATCGAAAGTGCTATATGATGACGAAGTGGAATGGACTGGTAAGTATTACGAGAGAACCGGCTTCGGTGCTATTGACGGTACGAAAGTTACATATGAAAGTTATTTAGGCGAATGGTCTGCTACTTCCAGTAACTCCTTATATGTATATATAGATGAGGAAAATAATCCACGCTGGTGGGATTGGGGTGGTTCGCAAGAGTTCGACATTCGTATTGAGGAAAAAGAAGCCGGAAAGAGTTACTATGTATATGGTTGGGGAACTTATCCTGAAATTACCAATAAATATCCGTTGGTAATGGAGTACAGCAATTATGACGGTTCTATCTCTATCTCTTGTCCGCAAACCATTCATGAAGCGAACGAAGCGGATCCGGTCACTTGGGAAATGCGTTTGGGAACTTATGGTAAAGTAGGTGTCTGGGTATTTTATGATTATACAAATCCGATCGGTGGTTCTATCAATGTAGGTGGAAGGATTAATATGAGCGGACCGGGTAACCGTTGGGGTATTGACCCATGCTATCTGCAAGACGAAACCTATGTAGCTCCTGATATTGATGTGAAATATCATATTACGGAAAACTATACTTTATTAAAAAAATAAATGCTGAATCATTAGCGTAAGCTGTGTCAGAACGGGTCCCGTCGTCACATGGGACGGGACCCGCAATGATAGCTAAAACGTGATTCAATAATATCTCAGATATTACAAACACTAATGAAAGTATGAAATTACATCCTATAATATATGTAATAGCTGTCTTCTGCCTTTTGGGTAGCTGTACATCCGGTAAGACTACCGGGGTCACTTCACCCGACGGGCACATACGTTTGGCTTTCGCCTTAGACGGCAACGGCTGTATGACGTACCGGGTAGAAGTAGGTGACATCGCTTTTATCACTCCCTCTTCATTGGGATTTGATGCCGGTAACGGAATCAACCTATCCGGGGATTTTAATGTGATAGATACCGATTTCACTACCCAGGATGAAACCTGGACGCAACCTTGGGGAGAAAATAAAACCGTTCGCAACCACTATAATGAAATGGCTGTCCACTTGTCTGATGCAGCTGCTACCAAACTGATTTTACGGTTTCGTGTATTCGATGATGGGATAGGCTTCCGTTACGAGTATGAAGTGTCCGGAGCAGACAGTCTTCTTATCACGGATGAGCTGACTGCGTTCAATATAGCACAGGATGGTACTTCATGGTCCATACCTGCCAATTATGATACTTATGAATTGCTATATCGTACGCAGCCTGTCAGCCGGATAGACAATGCCAATACTCCCATGACATTTAAGGCAGGCAATGTATATGCCAGCATTCACGAAGCAGCATTGACGGACTTCCCCGAGATGACATTGAAAAATACAGGCGGTTGCAATTTCAAGTCGGAACTGGCTCCTTGGCCTGATGGCATTAAAGTGCGGGTAAACGGTGGTGTTTTCAAGTCGCCTTGGCGCACTATACAGATTGCTCCGAAAGCTGTCGGGTTAATTAACTCCGGGCTTATACTGAATCTGAATGAGCCTTGTGTACTGGAAACTACGGATTGGATACGTCCAATGAAATATGTAGGTATCTGGTGGGGAATGCATCTGGGGGTAGAAAGCTGGGTGATAAATGACCGCCACGGTGCCACAACGGAGAATGCTAAACGGTATATTGACTTTGCAGCAGCCAACAACATTGAAGGAGTGATGTTTGAAGGCTGGAACGCCGGTTGGGAAAATTGGGGAGGCTCTCAGGACTTTGATTATACGCGTCCGTATGCTGACTTTGATATAAGGGAAATAGCCCGTTATGCTAAGGATAAAGGAATTGAGATTATTGGACACCATGAAACGGGTGGCAACATAATCAATTATGAGAGACAACTGGATAAGTCTTATAAATGGTATGCTGACCTGGGTATTCATAGTGTGAAGACCGGTTATGCCGGCGGACTTCCCAATGGGCACAATCATCATGGGCAATACAATGTACGTCATTACCGTAAAGTGGTAGAGACTGCTGCAAAATATCATACCACTCTTGATGTACACGAACCAATCAAAGACACTGGTATCCGTCGTACATACCCCAATATGATGACTCGTGAGGGGGCCCGTGGCATGGAATGGAATGCCTGGAGCGAAGGCAATCCACCCGAACATCACGTGCTTTTGCCATTTACCCGCCTGTTGTCAGGACCAATGGACTATACTCCGGGAATCTTCGACATACTGTATGAGCGTGCTAAAAAGTCTCCTTATCGCAAGAAGTGGAATATGAAGGATAGTAAGGATTGCCGGATCAATTCTACGCTGGCGAAACAGATCGCTAACTGGGTGATACTTTATTCTCCTTTACAAATGGCTGCCGACATGATTGAGAATTACGAAGGACATCCTGCTTTTCAATTCTTCCGCGATTTTGATGCTGATTGTGACTGGTCGGAAGCGCTGGCAGGTGAGCCGGGAGAATATGTAGTCATAGTGCGCCGTGCAGGAGAAAAATATTTCCTGGGTGCAGCTACTAATGAAGACGCACGTGAGGTTACAGTCAAATTGGATTTTCTGGAAAAAGACAAGACTTACAGAGCTGTCATTTATGCTGATGGTAAAGAGGCTGACTGGATAACGAATCCTACGGCTTATGAGATTATAGAGAAGCAGGCGACTGCTGAAGACACTCTGTCTGTGGACATGGCAAGAGGTGGAGGACAAGCCATTACCTTTATGCCACTTTGATATGAATATGTAATACTATTAAGAATATGAAGAAAAACATGAAACTGAATTTTATGTTGATGAGTGGAGTGCTGTTATTCGGAATGTACAGTTGTACCCCGGGAGCGCAGGATTATTCATCATACGTTAATCCGTTTATCGGTACGGGAGGACATGGACATACTTACCCTGGGGCTGTAGTTCCGAACGGAATGATACAACCCAGTCCCGACACACGCATTTATCAGTGGGATGCCTGTTCCGGATATTATTATGCAGATTCTACTATTAATGGATTTTCGCATACCCATCTCAGCGGTACAGGTTGTGGAGACTATGGTGACGTATTGCTGATGCCTACTGTAGGCAAACAGGATTATCATGCAATGGGAGAAGAGAGCCAACAGATGGCTTATGCTTCTGCTTTCTCTCATGACAATGAAGTGGCACAACCGGGGTACTATTCAGTCTTTTTGGATCGTTATCAGGTAAAAGCCGAATTGACGGCTACCAAACGTGCAGCTATTCACCGCTATACTTTTCCGAAGGCGGAAGATGCCGGATTTATACTGGACTTGGATTACAGCCTGCAGCGTCAGAAGAATGAAGAGATGGAGTTGGAGGTAATCAGTGATACAGAGATACGAGGACGTAAGAAAACAGTATATTGGGCATTTGACCAGTATATCAATTTTTATGCGAAGTTTTCCAAACCTTTTACCTATACATTGGTAACCGACTCTATGGCATTGGATGAAGGTGGTCCACTTTTTCCGACAGCTAAGGCTTTGTTACAGTTCCAGACAGATAATAATGAGGAAGTTCTTGTGAAAGTCGGTGTTTCTGCTGTAGATATGGATGGGGCACGAAAGAATGTGGAAGCTGAAATACCTGAATGGGACTTTAACGGTGTGCGTAGTGCTGCCCGTGAATCATGGAATAATTATCTTGCCAAGATAGATATTGAAACCTCTGATAAGGATCAGCGAGTGATGTTTTATACTGCACTCTATCATACCGGTGTGCAACCTAATCTGTTTACAGATGCCGATGGACGCTATCTGGGTATGGATTTGAAACCTCATCAGGGCAGTGTGGAAGAGCCTGTCTATACCGTATTCTCTTTATGGGATACATTCAGGGCATATCATCCGTTGATGACAATTATCGATCCTGATTTAAATGAAGCCTTTATCCGTTCATTGATCCGGAAGCAGCATGAGGGTGGTGTATATCCTATGTGGGAACTGGCCGGAAACTATACGGGAACAATGATAGGTTATCATGCTGCATCTATTATAGCTGATGCTTACACAAAAGGTTATCGTAATTTCGATGTGGAAGATGCATACAAGGCTTGCATCCGCGCTGCGGAATATGATACGACCGGTATATTATGTCCGCCGTTAGTATTGCCCCACCTGATGCCTCAAGCTAAATACTGGAAGAATAAAATAGGTTATGTGCCTTGCGACAAGGATAATGAATCGGTAGCAAAGGCGTTGGAATATGCCTATGACGACTGGTGTATTTCTGTGCTGGCAGAAGCTATGGGAGATGAACCGAATGAGGAAAAATATGCAGCCTTTGCTAAGGGATACCAGGTTTATTTTGATGCTTCTACCCGTTTTATGCGCGGACTGGACAGTGAAGGTAACTGGCGTACTCCTTTCAATCCCCATTCATCCAATCACCGTAGTGACGACTATTGCGAAGGTACAGCCTGGCAATGGACTTGGTTTGTGCCTCATGATATAGATGGATTAGTGGAACTGATGGGAGGACGTGATGCCTTTATCGGTAAACTGGATTCTTTGTTTATTGCCGATTCTGCTTTGGAGGGTGATATGGTTTCTGCTGATATCTCCGGTTTGATAGGACAATATGCACATGGCAATGAACCGAGCCATCATATTACTCATCTGTATAACTATGTGGATCAACCCTGGCGGACACAAGAACTGGTGGATCAAGTATTACATACCCTTTATTTCAATGATCCGGATGGATTGTCGGGTAATGAGGATTGCGGACAGATGTCCGCGTGGTTCATTCTCAATTCTATGGGTTTCTATCAGGTATGTCCGGGTAAACCGGTTTATTCTATCGGTCGCCCATTATTCGAAAAATCTACCATTCAGTTGAAAGATGGCAAGACATTCACTGTCATAGCACATAATAACAGTCGCGAGAACAAGTATGTGCAGAGTATGGTACTGAATGGAAAGAAGTTGGATAAGCCTTTCTTTACGCATCAGGATATAGTAGATGGTGGTACGTTGGAACTGACGATGGGGAATGTTCCTCTGAAGTGAAGAAGAATGATTTAGTCAATAGGTATGAATCAAAATAGTCGTAATCCGATTTCCTGGGTACCCACCGTCTACTTTGCCATGGGGCTTCCCTTTGTTGTACTGAATATGGTGTCTGTGCTGATGTTCAAGGGATTGGGGATTGGTGATGCACAGATTGCTTTGTGGACATCACTGATTATGTTGCCTTGGACACTGAAATTCCTTTGGAGTCCGTTCTTGGAAATGTTCAAGACAAAGAAGTTCTTTGTGGTGCTGACACAATTGATTACCGGGGCAGGTTTTGCCCTGGTAGCATTGGCGTTGCATCTTCCGGCTTTCTTTGCCGTGTGTATTGCTTTGTTGGCGGTTATTGCTTTCAGCGGGGCGACACATGATGTTGCAACAGATGGCGTTTATATGTCGGAACTGAATAAGCAGGATCAGGCCAAGTATATCGGTTGGCAAGGTGCTTTCTATAATATTGCTAAGATTGTTGCATCCGGCGGACTGGTTTGGTTGGCAGGATGGCTGCTGAAATACTTCGGAGGAGTTCAGGGAGCGGAAGAAGCTGTTCGCCATGAAGCGACTGTGCAAGCATGGATGATGGTTATGTTGATTCTGGCTGCTGTAATGGTATTTCTGGGAGTATACCATATGCGTATGTTGCCTTCGGGAGGAACTGCAGCCACAGGCGCAGCATCCGGCAGGGAAACCTGGAACCGATTGGTAGAAGTTATCCGTGCTTTCTTTCAGAAGAAGCATATCTGGTATTATGTGGCATTTATCATTCTTTATCGTCTGGCCGAGGGCTTTGTCATGAAGATTGTTCCGTTGTTTTTAAAGGCGGAACGCTCTGTTGGAGGCTTGGGACTGGGAGAACAGGAGATAGGTCTGTATTATGGTACTTACGGGGCAGCTGCTTTTGTATTGGGATCCCTGTTGGCAGGTTATTACATCTCTCACAGAGGACTGAGCCGGACATTGTTTTCGTTGTGTTGTGTCTTCAACCTGCCGTTTCTGGCTTATACATTGCTGGCCATTTATCAGCCGGAGAATGGTATGCTGATAGGCGGTGCCATCGTGCTTGAATACTTCGGGTATGGTTTCGGATTCGTAGGTCTGACCCTGTTTATGATGCAGCAAGTGGCTCCTGGCAAACATCAGATGGCCCATTATGCTTTTGCTTCGGGTATCATGAATCTGGGAGTGATGCTTCCGGGATCTATCAGTGGTTTTGTCAGTGATGCGTTGGGATATAAGGCATTTTTTATTTTTACGATGTTTGCTACTATTCCGGCATTTCTGATCACTTATTTTGTACCATTCACCTATCCGGATGAAAAGAAGAATCAATGAAATATATAACTAATAAATAGAAGAATTATGAAACAGATGATGAATATGCCTTGGGAAGAACGCCCGGAAGGTTGCTCAGACGTAATGTGGCGTTACTCTAAAAACCCGGTTATCGGACGCTATCACATTCCGACTTCCAACAGTATTTTCAACAGTGCGGTAGTTCCGTTCGGAGATGGATTTGCCGGTGTCTTCCGTTGTGATAATAAGGCAGTGCAGATGAATATCTTTGCGGGCTTTAGTAAAGACGGAATCAATTGGGAAATAAACCATGAGCCTATCTGTTTCAAGGCGGGGAATACGGAGATGATAGAGTCCGAGTATAAATACGATCCGCGTGTCACCTGGATTGAAGACCGTTACTGGATAACCTGGTGTAATGGTTACCATGGACCTACTATCGGTATTGCATATACATTCGACTTCAAAGAATTCTTCCAGTGCGAAAATGCCTTTTTGCCTTTTAACCGTAACGGGGTACTTTTTCCGCAGAAGATAGATGGTAAATATGCTATGTTGAGCCGTCCGAGCGATAACGGTCATACACCGTTTGGAGATATTTACATCAGTTACAGTCCGGACATGAAATATTGGGGAGAACACCGTTGTGTGATGAAAGTTACCCCTTTCCCTGAAAGTGCATGGCAGTGTACGAAGATAGGTGCCGGTTCTGTACCGTTCCTTACTGAAGAGGGCTGGTTGATATTCTATCATGGGGTTATTACTACCTGCAACGGTTTCCGTTATTCTATGGGAGCGGCTATTCTTGATAAAGAAAATCCGGCAAAGGTATTGTATCGCACACGTCCGTACTTGCTTGCTCCTGCTGCTCCTTATGAATTGCAGGGAGATGTGCCCAATGTAGTATTCCCTTGTGCTTCTTTGCAGGATGGAGATAAAGTGGCAGTATATTATGGCGCTGCCGATACAGTTGTAGGTATGGCCTTTGGTTATATTTCGGAAATCATAGAATTTACGAAGAAAAACAGCATTATATAGTTAATCCCTTAAAGAATCAGTCGACTATGAAACGTATTTTATTGGCTTACACACTTTATGCCCTTTGTCTGCTTCCGGCATTTGCCGGAGGTGGAGAGGGGACTTTACCTATAAGCTATGTCAATCCTTTTATTGGTACTACCAATTTCGGAACTACTAACCCGGGAGCGGTCTGTCCCAATGGAATGATGTCCGTGGTTCCTTTTAATGTGATGGGATCGGAAGATAATAAGTATGATAAAGATGCCCGTTGGTGGTCTACTCCTTACGAGTATCACAATTGCTTTTTTACCGGATATTCGCATGTCAATCTGAGTGGTGTGGGGTGTCCCGAACTGGGTTCTTTGTTGCTGATGCCTACTACGGGTGAATTGTCTGTAGATTACAAGGAGTATGGAAGTCGTTATAAGGATGAACAGGCTTCTCCGGGCTATTACAGTAATTTCCTCATTCGCTACAATGTAAAGACCGAGGTGTCTGCCACTCCCCGCACGGGTGTTTCACGTTTCACGTTTCCTGCCGGACAAAGCCATGTATTACTGAATTTAGGTGAAGGGCTGACGAATGAAACCGGTGCTTTCTTGAAACAGGTGAGTGACACCGAGTTTGAAGGCATGAAATTATTGGGAACTTTCTGCTATAACCCCCAGGCAGTATTTCCCATTTATTTTGTAATGCGTGTCAACAAGCAACCGGTATCCAGCGGTTATTGGAAAAAACAGCGTCCCATGACCGGAGTTGAAGCTGAATGGGATCCCGATAACGGACGCTATAAACTTTATACCCGTTATCGCAAGGAAATTGCCGGAGATGATATTGGTGCTTTTCTTACTTTCAACACAACGGAAGGTGAACAGATCGAAGTGCAAATGGGAGTTTCTTTTGTCAGCATCGAAAATGCCCGCCTGAATCTGGATACAGAACAAAGTGGAAAGAATTTCAGTCAGGTATTGACAGATGCCCGTATGCGTTGGAATGAGGACCTTTCGCGTATCCTTGTCGAAGGCGGAACGGAAGAACAGAAAACTGTTTTTTATACTGCCCTTTATCATACATTGATACATCCCAATATCTTGCAAGATGTCAATGGGCAATATCCTGCTATGGAGAGTAATGAAATACTGACTACAGATGGAGACCGTTACACTGTTTTCTCGCTTTGGGATACGTACCGTAACGTTCACCAACTCCTTACGTTGGTTTACCCCGAACGTCAGTTACAAATGGTGCGTTCCATGCTCGATATGTATCGTGAACATGGTTGGCTCCCCAAGTGGGAACTCTACGGACGTGAAACGTTAACTATGGAGGGCGACCCGTCTATTCCTGTTATCGTTGATACTTGGTTGAAAGGCCTACGCGATTTTGATGTCGATCTGGCTTATGAAGCTATGTATAAATCTGCCACCTTGCCCGGTGCCGAAAATTTGCTGAGGCCGGATAATGATGATTATATGTCATTGGGATATGTGCCTTTGCGTGAACAGTATGATAATTCGGTCTCTCATGCATTGGAGTATTACATTGCGGATTATTCTCTTTCCCTGCTGGCGGATGCTTTGGGTAAGAAGGCTGATGCTCGTCTTTTTTATAACCGTTCACTGGGATATAAACACTACTATAGTAAGGAATTTG